>Ga0190309_1000145_pt1 | contig 22749 bp, 22 predicted proteins | sample 48700767_MG_FD_161656 | JGI IMG/M metagenome (GOLD analysis project Ga0190309, IMG submission 161656) | Hydrothermal vent sediment bacterial communities from Southern Trench, Guaymas Basin, Mexico - 4870-07-6-7_MG | ecosystem: Environmental > Aquatic > Marine > Hydrothermal vents > Sediment ... | reverse complement strand
CTTCTATAATCCCTAAACCGAACTTTCTTCTTTGTGAATTTAGAAACTCATCCCAGAATTTAGGCTTTTGAGGTCTTACGAATATCACATATTTAAAATCTTGAGCGATCTTAGAGTTTGCCAACTCCCAATTTCCAAAATGTATACCCATAATAACTATTGAAGTATCTTGGTACTTTTTTAAAAGTTCAAGGTTCTTATATCTTAAATATTTTTTTAAATAGGTTTTATCTATCTTTGGGAGTTTTAAGATTTCAAAGATATTCATACCAAAATTCATACAACTTTTTCTTAATATCTTTCTGATCTCAAAAGGAGATTTCTCTGGTGCAAAAGCTATCCTTAAATTCCTTAGAGCTTTGAACTTTTTATTTGAATGGTAAAAAAATAGACCACCTATTTTTCCCAAAAATAACAGAATTTTAATAGGTAAATCTGAGATCAGTTTTATAAATAGATTAAATATTAATCTTTGAAAGTAAGGATTTGAAAAATCTTTCTTCATCTTTTATCTCAAACTCAGCTAATGCTATTAAAATTTTAAAAGGCAATTTAAATCCTTTCAATCTTACAAGATCTTTTTTTGTTGTGATCCAGAATTCTATATTAAATTTTTCAGAGATTTTTTTTAAAAAATAGATATCTTTAAAAGTAAATCTATGGTGATCTAGAAAAGAGAATTTAAACAGAATCTTCAAATCTTCTTCTAAGATTCTAAAAAATCCAGAAGGATTTCCTATACTACAAAAAGCACCTAACCTTTTATCCTTTAAATAATTTTTATTTAAAATTTGATTCGTATCTAAATCTAAGAATCTTTCTATTTTATAGTAGGAAAAAAATATTTCTTTTTTAAAAAAACTTATCTTTTTTAAAAAATCTTTATCTAAAAATTGAGCATAGCTGAGTAATAAGATATCTGCTTTCTTCAAGAAAAAAACAGGTTCTCTTAATATACCTCCAGGTAAAAGCATCTGATTCCCAAACTTTTTTACGCAATCCAAAATTAAAATCTCTAAATCTCTATATAATTTTAAGTGACTAAAACCATCATCTATTATAAGAATATCATTTTCTAATTCGTACTTTTTTGCCATCATATATTTTTTCCCTATATAAACATTTACTCCTTTTAGTTCTTCTTTAAGAAGCTCATATTCATCAAAAGCATAATGAGATAAAATTATCCCTACTTTTTTATTTTTAAGAGTGAAAAATCTTGCTATCTTTTTTGCCAACTCAGTTTTACCTGTACCTGCCCAAGTCAAATTCCCTATACTTATTACCTTACATTTAACCTTTATCTTTTTAAATATCTTTTTTTCATAAAGAAATCTCCTCAAAACTACAAGAAGAAAGTAAAAAAAAGAAAGTATCAATAATGGTACTTTTAAAATAAAATTTTTAATGTTAAACTGTGCCTCTATTAAATTTTTAATTCTTCTTTTAAACATTCTTTAATTTTTTTAAGATAAATTAAAGAAAGATCTTTGTTCTTTTCTAGAATCTTTTTTGCTTTTTTAGAAATATTTAAATAAAAATCTTTGTCTTTTAAAAGTTTTTTTATGCTTAAAAATAATTCTTCTTTATCTTTTACTATTATTATGGCTTCCTCTTTTTTAAAATCTGAAATTATCTCTTTAAAGTTATCATAAAAAGGACCTATAATTACAGGCCTCTCAAAATAAGCACATTCTAACACATTATGTCCTCCAAATCTTATTAAACTTCCTCCCACAAAACTTACATAGCAGAGTTTATAAAGAGCTCTTAAAATACCTATCAAATCTGCGATGATTATATTGGAATCTGAAACTATAAACTCTGAATCTTTACTTAAAAAAGTATAAGAAAATCCCTCTTTTTTAATCAATTCTTTTATCTCATTTTTCCTCTCTGGATGACGTGGGCAAATAAGAAGCACCAAGTCTTTAAACTCTTTTATTAATCTTTTAAATACTTCTAACAGAATATTTTCTTCTCCTGAATGAGTACTCGCTCCTAAGATGATTTTTTTATCTTTAAATTTTTCTTTTAAGAACTCATAAAATCTGCTTTCTTTCTCATTGAGAGGGATTTGAGCAGACTCATACTTAAGATTTCCTAAAACTTCAACTCTGGAAGGCAGAGCTCCTAACTCTATTATTCTTTTTTTATGAATCTCTGATTGCATTAAAAATAAACTTACTTTTTTTAATATTTTTTTAAAAAAGAATTTAAATCTCTTATAATTTTTAAATGCTCTATCTGAAATCCTACCATTTACCAAGATTACAGGTATATTTTTCTCGTAAAGTATAGAAAAGAGTTGAGGCCAAATCTCTGTCTCAAAAGCTATAAAGCAAACAGGTTTTATCAAATTAATATACTTTTCAATTAAAAAAGAAAAATCTAAAGGTAAAAAGAATACATCTTTAAATTCAGATTTAGCTATATTGTAACCTGTTTGAGTAATGCAACTCAAAACAAATTTTTCAGAACCAAATTCTGAGATTATTCTTTTTATTAAAGGTCTTAAAGTTAAAACCTCTCCTACACTTGCAGCATGTATCCATAAAGGATTTTTCTTTTTAGCTAAAAACTCTCTTTCTTGTTTACTTAAAAAGCCTAATCTTTTTATGAGATTTATCTTAAATCCTTTTTTTCTTTTTATATAAAAAGGTATAAAGATAAGAAGGAGAGTAAAAAATAATATATCTTGAATGACTCTCTTCACCTGGGACAAAATTCTTTGTAGAGTTCTTTTAACCTCTGTGTAGAAATATGTGTGTAAATTTGAGTCGTAGTAATATTTTTATGGCCTAATAACTCCTGTACACTCCTTAAATCTGCTCCTCTATTTAAAAGATGGGTAGCAAAAGAATGTCTAAAAGTATGTGGGGAGATATTTTCAGCCAAAGCTATTTTTTTTATATATTTTTTTATTATCTTTCTCAAAAATCTATCTGAAAGTCTTTTACCTCTCCTATTCAAAAAAACGGCTCTCTTTATCTCAAAAGGGCAACTGTTTAAATACTCTTTAATAGCATTCAAAGCATAGCTCCCTATAGGTAAAAGCCTTTCTTTCTTTCCTTTTCCTCTCACCTTAATCACCCCTGATATAAAATCTATATCTTCTAAATTTAAATCTATTAATTCTTGAGCTCGCATACCTGTGCTGTAGAGGGTCTCTAAAATAGCTTTATCTCTTTTTACCTGCCAACTATCTCCTTTTATAGAGTCTAATAACTTTTGCATTTCAAACTCAGTTAAAAAAGAAGGTAACTTTTTTTCTAACTTAGGTAAACTTAAAGAAGCAGCTATATTAGAATCTAAGTATCCTTCTCTGCATAAGAATCTAAAAAAACTCCTTAAAGAAGATATCTTTCTTGCAATCGTTTTTTTAGACAATCCTCTTTTACTAAGCTCCATAACAAATCTTCTTAAAGTCAAAAAATCTACTTCTAAAGGAGAAATGCCTTTTATAAACTCTCCAAACTCTGAGAGGTCTTTATTATAATTTCTTAAAGTATTATGAGAGTAATTTTTTTCTATTTTCAGATAATTCAAAAACCTCTCTAAGAATCTATTAAAATGCTTCATTTTTTATATTTTCTGAATATTTACAATCTGGAAACCTTGAGCAACTCAAAAACTTACCAAATCTTCCCCACCTTTCAACAAGAGTAGCTCCGCATTTAGGACATTTTTTATTTATAACTTTTACTTCCTTTTTGATTAATTGATAAGCCTTATCTAATTGAGGTTTAAAATTTTTATAAAATTCTTCTAACAGTCTTTTCCACTCCAAAACTCCTGTTTCTATTCTATCTAATTTTGATTCCATAATAGCTGTAAATTTTTCATTCATTAAATCTGGAAAATGTTCTTTTAAAATATCTGTCACTAAAATCCCTAATTCTGTGGGAAATAAAACTCCTCTCTTTCTTTTTACATAATTTCTCTGAATTAAAGTAGAGATTATTACTGCGTATGTAGAAGGTCTTCCTATTCCCTTCTCTTCTAAAATCTTCACTAAACTTGCATCTGTGAACCTGGGAGGAGGTTGAGTAAAATGCTGTAAAGGGATTATTTTGAGAGGAGTAAGAATCTGAGACTCTTTAAAAGCAGGTGGGTCTTCCTCTTTTATTTCTTGAGGCCAAAATTCTAAGAAGCCTTTAAACTTTATTTTTTGAAAAGTAGCTTTAAATTCATAGTCACCAGCGGTTATTAAAATTTGGGTACTCTCTATTTTAGACTTTGCTGTTTGAGAAGCTAAGAATCTTTGCCAGATTAACTTATACAATTTATATTCATCTTCCTGTAGATACTCTTTTATACTTTCAGGAGTTTTAAATACATCTGTAGGTCTTATAGCTTCATGTGCTAACTGGGCAAATCTTTTTTCTTTATGTGTAATCTTTTCTTTTTGTAAGTAGTCTGGACCTAAATTTTTTAAAATAAAATCCTCTGCTTCGGATTTAGCTTTCTGGCTTACTTGCAAGGAATCAGTCCTCATATAAGTTATTAAACCAGTAGGGGTATCTTTTATAACTATTCCTTCATAAAGTCTTTGAGCTATTAACATGGTTTTTTTGGAAGTAAAGCCCAATTTATTAAAAGCTTCTTGCTGTAAAGAGGAAGTATTAAAAGGAGCTGGTGGCTTTTTTTCTCTAAGTGTCTTTTTTATACTCTTTACAACAAATTTTTTTTCTTCTAAATCTTTTAATATTTTAGAGAGTTCTTCTTTATTTTTTATCTCGATCTTTTTTCCTTTGAATTTAGTGAGCTTAAATTTGTAAACTTTATTTCCATATCCAAATTCAGCTTCTACCTCCCAATATTCAGAAGGCTTAAAATTCTGAATCTCTCTTTCTCTATCTACGATAAATTTTAAAGCTACAGATTGCACTCTTCCTGCACTTAAACCTCTTTTAACTTTTCTCCACAGAAGAGGACTTAAAAAATATCCTACGATTCTGTCTAAAATTCTCCTTGCTATTTGGGCATTAACTAAATTTAAATTTATCTCTCTTGGATTTAAAAAAGCAGATTTCACTGCAGATTCTGTTATCTCATGGAACTCTACCCTTAAAAATCTTCTTTTATCTTTTCTTTTTTTCAACTTCCTTTTTATATGAAAACCTATAGCTTCTCCTTCTCTATCAGGATCTGTAGCTATGTAAATATTTTTCTTGTCGTAAGCTAATTTTTTTAATTCCTCTAATATCTTTCTCTTTTTGGGTATTACACAAAAATAGGGTTTAAAACCTTTACTAATGTAAATACCTACTCTATTTTCAGGCAAATCTATTAAATGCCCCATGCTAGATTTTACTAAAAAATCTTTACCTAAAATTTTAGAAAGAGTCCTTGCTTTTGTGGGAGACTCTACAATGACTAAGTTAGAAACCTTTCTTTCTTGCATACTTTCCACCTGGTAAGAATTCTATTAAATCTTTTAATTTTAATTCTAATAAAGTAGTATTTAAAACTTTGGGTTCTAATCGAGTAGAACTTAATATTTCATCAAAGTATAAAGGGGATTCTAAAACTTTTAATATACGTTCTTCATTTTCTGTCAATTCTATTTTTTCTTTATTTTCTTTAACTACTTTTCTTTTAAAATCTAAAGGTAGCTCTTCAAGGATATCAAAAGGACTTGTGACTAACTTTGCTCCTTCTTTTATTAAGTTTAAAACACCCTGTGATTGGGTGTTAGTTATCTGATTAGGTAAAGCAAAAACTTCTCTTCCTTGTTCTAAAGCAAAATCTGCAGTAATCAAAGCTCCTGATTTTCTGCCAGCTTCTATAACAAAGACTCCAAAACTTAAACCACTAATTATCCTATTCCTTTGAGGAAAATTTTTTTTGAAAGGAGGTGTCTCTAAAGGGAATTCAGAAATTAAAGCTCCTTTCTCTACAATCTGTTGAGCTAAATTTCTATTTTCTGGAGGATAGATATTATCTAAACCACTTCCCAAAACTGCATAAGTAGGGCTTTTTGCTTTTAAAGCACCTTTATGAGCATAAGTATCTATTCCTCTTGCTAATCCTGAGATGATTACTACTCCCCTTAAAGCTAATTCATATGCAAAGTATTCAGATTGACTCAACCCATAAAAAGATGCTCTCCTTGTGCCTACAATAGCTAAGTTTAAAGAACAAGGATCAAACTTACCTTTAATATAAAGCACAGGTGGAGGATCATAAATCTCTCGTAATATTTGAGGATACTCCTTATCTAAAATAGTTATTATTTTTATTCCTTTTTTATAAGCTAAGTCTAACTCTTTTTTAAATTTATCTCTTATCTTTTTATTTTTTATTTTATCTATAACTTTTTCCTTAAGATTTAATTCTTTTAGTTTTTGTGTATTCCGTAAGATCTCTAACTTATCTTCAAAAGCTTGCCATATTTGATTTATTTTTTTAGGAGAGATTTCTTGCAAAAAATTTAAAAATATTAGGATTTGTCTTTCTTGCATACTATTTTTATTATTTCTTCAGCTACCTCTTGGATACTTTTATGAGTAGTATCTACTTTTATCTTTACTTTTTGATAAAAAGGAGCTCTTTTTTCTAACAATTCTTTTATTCTCTTTTGAGGGTCAGGAACATTTAAAAGAGGTCTGTGGGTAAAGGATTTAGTACGGTTGTAAATCTCTGAAGGATCAGCTTCCAAAAGAATGAGTGTAGTATTATTCTGGAGAATTTCTAAATTCTCTTGATTGCATACAACTCCTCCACCACAGGCTACGACTACATTTTCTTTTTTAACTAATTCTTTTACCAGTTCTTTTTCTAAATTTCTAAAATAGGGTTCTCCTTTTATTTTGAATATTTCAGGTATACTCATTTTTTCTCTCTCTTCTATTATCTTGTCCATGTCTATAAATTCTAAATTTAGTTTTTTAGCTAAAACTTTACCGACACTAGTCTTTCCTGTTCCCATAAAACCACATAAAAAAATTTTCATCTTTTAAATATTCTTAAAGAAAAGATGTGTAAATCCTTACCACAAAGAGTTTATTTCTCTTATTATCTTGTTGGCTACTTTTTGTGCAAATGGTAAATCTGGTTTTGAATCTTTAAATGCTCTTATATAAATGTAAATTAGTCCTTCTATTGGCTCTGCAAAGATAATCTCTATATCTCTATCTTCTAAAGTTGCTTTAATGAGCTTATCTTTTTTATCTGAAAAATAAATTTTTCCTTCTCTATTCAAAAGAAAAACTATATCGTTCCATACAGAAACAAAATCTGCTTCTACTTTAAAAAATAAAGTCTGAGGATCTAAAACCTGTGGAGGAGTCTTTCCTATCATAATAAAAGGAGCGCATCCTGTAATAACTAAAATAAGAAAAAAATAAATTTTTTTCATAGCGTCCTTTCTTCTAATCTTCTTTCTAACTCTTCATATTCAGATTTTAGTCCTTCATATACTTGATTTAAAACCTCTAATCTTTCTTCTAACTCTTTTATTTTTTTATCTTTTTCTTCGATTAACTTTTTTAAATTTGCATCTCTAAAACTTATTATTGCAAATATTAAAGTAAAGATGAAAGAAATTAACAAAAGAACTAAAACTACCATCTTATCTATAAATTTTTTTCAATAACTTTGCAAATCTCTTAGCAAATCTTTTACAGTTTCTTCTAACTCTCTCATCAGGCGTACCTATTGAAACAGGACCGTAATGATCTCCTTGAGAATCTCCTTGAACGACCATTCCATGAATTAACATAGCATTCAGAATACTTAAGATAGCTGTTTCATTTCCTCCACCAATGTTTGCAGAGGATGTAAAAGCTCCTCCTACTTTACCATCTAGATTCCCGTGAAGACTTACGCTTTCATCTAATAATTTCTTAATTTGCCAAGCTGAATTTCCATAGTAAGTAGGAGTCCCAATTATTATTCCTTCATAGTCTAAAAGCTCACTGGGAGAAGTTTCTTCTACTTTCTTAATATTTACATCTACACCTTCTTCTTTTAAATATTCTTTGATCAAATCTGCTAACTTTTTAGTATTTCCTGTTTTAGAATAATAAATTATTAATACCTTCATAGTTCATCCTCCTTTATAACTAACTTAAATTTACTTAAATAAGAAAAAATTTTTAAATAAAAAAGTTTATAACCTAAATAAAAAATGATAGAAAAAGCTAAATTAGAAAAAAATGAGTTTTTAAAAAAGGGGAGAGCTCTTAGATAGCATTCATAAAGACCTTGTAAAGTATGAGGATACCATCCCTCCAACCAAACTCCAAAATTTGTTATTAAGAAAAAAAGTACTGAACCTGTGCAACTCAAAAGAGCTGTTTTTAAAGTATTCGGATTTTTGACTCTGGCTGAAATAAGATAGATTAAAATATAACTTGACCAAGTAAATAAAATTAATCTATGTAAGCCTAATACAATATCTGAAATTATAACTGCTGTTAAAGGAAAAATAAGACCTCTTTTTTTATTAAAAATTATCCCACTCACTACACTTAAAGCTATTAAAGATGAAAAGTTAGGAATATGAGGTAAGAATCTTAAAATTATACTCAAAATACAGATGCATATTAAAAAAATTTCTTTCTTCATTCTGAAAGAGGTTTAAAGAAAAGTAAGGATAAATTTACTTCTCCTTCTTCATCTTTTAAAGTGATCACTTTTAAATTAAAAAACTCTTTTTTCTGTTTAGAAGGAAAATAAATTCCAATCTTTCTTTCTTTCTCATCTATTTTATCTTCAAATATCTCTTTATAAAGTTCTCTGAATTCAGTGTTCTCTTTGTGATTTAGAAAGAAATCTACAGAAATCTCTGACCAATTAACTCCAAACAATTCTTGAGCTTTTGGATTTATCTTTAATTTCTGTGATTCCAATATTCCTATAGCTTGAGGAGAAACTCTTAAAAGATTTCTTATAATTTTATTGGTAAGAAAAGCTCTTTTTTCATTCTCTTTTAATGAACCTCTTAAATTTTCTAAAAACCTATTCATCTTTTCAGAGATCTTTTGAAACTCTCCTTTATTCTCATATTTTATGCCCACATTTTGTTCACCTTCTATTAACTTATTTAAAAGTGCATCCATCTTTTTGATAAAAAAATGAAAAAGATTAAATATCTTCAATATGAGTAAAGCTAATGCTAAAGTAAGTAAGCTATTTAAAAGATAAATAGGATTATCTTTGTAAAGAAAAAGATTGAGAAAGCTTATTAAAAGCAAAATAACAAATACCAAAATTAAAAAAAATCTTGTCATCTTTACTGAGACAAAAACTCTCTTATGTTCTTTTCTCCTCCAATTATTAAAAGGACGTCTTGAGATTGAAGTTTTGTATCAGGAAGAGGAATATCTATAATCTCTTCATCAAAACCTATTTGACCATCTTCTCTGATAGAAGGTTTTTTTCTCTTTATAGCTATGATGTTAATCTTAAATTTTCTACGTGGATCTATTTCTTTTATAGTCTTATTTACATAGTTTTTAGGGACTTTAGCTTCAATTAAAACATGACCTGCACTTAAAGGGATGAATTTTTCCATCTCTTTGGAAGCTAATGAATTTGCCAGCATCTGACCTACCTCTTCTTCCACATTTATAACCCTTGTTACACCTACTTGTTTTAAAATTTCTTCTTGAAGAGGATTTATAACTCTAGCATAAATTTTCTTTACTCCCATCTTCTTTAAAAGCATAGTGATCAATAAATTTGCTTCTACATTATCTCCAATAGCTACAATAGCTGCATCTATATCTTCTAATCCTAAAGCACTCAAAGACTCTTTATCTGTAGCATCAAAACAAACAGCTTGCGTAACAAAATCTTTTATTTCCTCTACCCTTTGTTTGTTTTTATCTACAGCTATTACATCTACTCCTTTTTCCTGTAAAGATTTTGCTACTTTTGAACCAAACTTTCCTAATCCAAAGACTACTATCTGCTTCATCCTACCATCACTCCTTCCTGAGGAAAAGAAAACTTTTCTTCTTTAGGTTCAGAACGCAATAAATAAGCAAAAGTTACAGGACCCAGTTTACCTATAATCATTAAAACAGACAGCAAAATTTTTGACATATCTTTTAAAAAAGGAGTAATGCCCGTACTTAATCCACATGTAGCAAAAGCTGACGTCACTTCAAAAAGTATTTTATCAAAGGCGAAATTTTCTTCAATACTAATAAAAATTGTAAAAATAAAGATAGAAAATAGACCAAAGCAGAATACACTTACAGCCCTTTTAAAATTCTCTAAAGGAATCTCTCTTCCTAATATAAAAGAATTTCTTCTTCCCTTTATAAAATCTATTATAGATTTAAAGATCACGAACAAAGTTGTAGTCTTTATACCCCCACCTGTTGAACCTGGACATGCTCCTATAAACATTAAGAACATTAAAAATATTTGAGTAGGGATTTTGAGATTCTTTATAGACAAGGTATTAAAACCAGCTGTCCTGGCAGTAACTGATTGAAACCAAGATGCAAGAATCTTTTCTTTAACAGGTAATTTAGAAAGAGAATTATTAAATTCTAAAAGATAAAAAATTAGACTCCCGCTTACCAGCAAAATTAAACTCATCAATAAAACTATCTTTGTATGGAGTTTAAACCTAGTTTTAAAAAAGAACAGATCTCTGTTCACAAAAAAACCTAATCCTCCTAGAATTATAAGAAAAGAAAAAATAAGATTAGTAGCTAAATTATCTCTAAATCTTACTAAGCTATCTGGGAATAAAGAAAAACCTGCATTACAAAAAGCAGAGATTGAATGAAATACAGAGTAATAAAGATTTTTCAGTGAGATCCCAAAATAAGGGATCCAATTTAAAAATAAAAACCCAGCTCCAATAGATTCTATGATAAATGTAAATAGTATTATAAATTTAAGTACTTTTTTTAATTCAGCTAAACTTTGAGCTTCCAAAATCTCTTTTAACAATACTTTTTGTTTTAGAGAGTAACTCTGTCCTAAAAATAAACCGACTGATGCTGCAAAGGTCATTATTCCTAAGCCACCTATTTGAATTAAAAATAATATAACTATCTGCCCAAACAAAGAAAAATCTTTAGAGAGATCTTTTGTAACCAAACCTGTAACACACACTGCTGAACTCGCAGTAAAAAAAGCATCTACTACTTTTATAGGCTCATTTTTTGCAGAAATAGGGAGGCTCAATAAAAAGGTACCTATAAAAATCACAAAAAGAAGACTTCCTAATAACCTCCATGCAGTTTTAAACCTCATCTTTCAATGAATTTAATTTTATCTCCTATTTCTATCTTCTTTTTCTTTATAAGTCCAGATTTAATTTCTATTATGTATGTGGCTTTATTTACCCATTTACAAATTCTAAAAGGAACTACATTCTCTTCTAACTTTATGACTTTAAACTCTTTGTCTAAGTATATCACATCTATGTTGAATTTCATAAAAAAAGTATGGATTTGTTTACAGTTCTCAAAAATTAAAGCCTCTTTTTCTGAGATATCTTTTTTAAACATTAAGCCTTTTAACCTCTCAAAAAAATTTCTGGCAAATTTTGCTTCTTCAAACAGAACTTCGTTTTTGGTCTCATTTATTATAAGCATAGTTTATCTAGAAAACTGATCTTTAACTGCCCACATCCTCCTTTAATATCTTTTCCTCTTGGAGTTCTTAAGGTAACTTTTATCCCATATCTTCTCAACAATTCACAAAAGCTCTTTGCCTCTTCTAAAGAAGGTTCAAATAGATCCTCTATTCCTTCTATAGGGTTATAAGGAATTACATTCATTTTAAATTTGAAACCTCTAATCTTTCTTATTCTCTGAGCATCTTTTATTGAATCATTTAAACCTCTAAAGAGAATATATTCAAAAGTTATCTCTCTCTTTGTTTTTTTAAAGTATCTTTTTAAAGCCTCCATCAAAGTATCTAAGGGATAAATTTTATTTATTGGCATTAGAAAATTTCTGAGATCATTATCTAAAGTATGTAAAGAGACTGCTAACTCTATCTTAAGATTTTCTTCAGATAACCTTTCAATCTGAGGAACCAATCCACAGGTAGATACTGTTATCTTTCTTTGAGAAATATTTAAACTTTGAGGAGAAGTAATTATTCTTATAGACTTAATAAGATTCTCATAGTTATCTAAAGGTTCACCTATTCCCATAAATACTATATTGGTGATTTTAGCAATTCTCTTTACTAAAATTATTTGATCTAATATTTCTGAAGTAGACAAATTTCTTATAAATCCTAATTTTCCTGAAGCGCAAAAATAACAATTGAATTTACATCCGATTTGAGTAGAAACACAAAGAGTGCATCTTTTCTTATGAGGAATCAAGACACTCTCTATAAATTTTGCATCTGATGTTTCAAAAAGGAATTTTTGAGTCTTATCTTTTGATATCAATTTCTTTCTTAACTTTAAACTGGACAATGAAAAATTCTTTTCTAAAAAATCTCTCAAATTTAGAGGGAGATCTGTCATCTCGGAAAAATTACTTACATTTTTTTTATAAACCCAGTTAAATATTTGCTCTGCTCTAAAACTTTCTATTCCTATTTTTTTAAAATAATCTTTAAGCTCAGAAAGAGAAAATTCTTTGATATCTATTTTTTTTGAAGAAAGTTGCATTAGATGATTTTTTTAATTTTGTAAGCTTCTCTTAAAATTTTTTGGTAAGAGACTTGGGCTTTTTCAACTTTATCTGTCTCTTCTTCTAACTTCTTAGTAAAATTTTCTTCAACGTATTCAGAATAGTTCTTTGACAAAAAATTATAAACCTTAATTCCTAATTTTGTAGGAAAGAGCTTCTTATTCTTTTCAACTACATAACCTCTTTCTAAAAGAGTATTCACTATCTGTGCGTAGGTAGAAGGTCTCCCCAAGCCTCTTTCTTTCATTCTCATTATGAGTGAACCTTGGGTAAAGGGAGGTGAAGAAGGAACAAATCTTATTTTGAGAGGTCTTATCACAAACTCTTCTCTCTTAACTATCTTTATACTCAAATTGTATTTTAAAAAGCCTTCTTCTAATATTTTAAAAGGTACAGATATTTCTTTTTCAAAAAAATCAAGTTTAATCTTTAGAATTTTATATTTAACTTTGGCAGGTTTCATTTGAGAAGAAATAAATCTTTTAAAAATCATATCATATATTTTTAGACCAGCTTGTAAGTTATCTAATTCTAAGACTCCCATGTTTATAGAAAATCTTATGTTTTCTGAATCTTGAGGTTTTGTAGGTCTTATACACTCATGAGCTCCTTCTGAGAAGTAACTTCTATTTTCTACAAACCCTTTTCCAAACCTTTCTTCTATGAACTTTTTAGCTACATTTTGACCCAAAATTGACACTCTTGTAGAATCTGTCCTATGGTAAGTTATTAATCCTTTCTCAAATAATTCTTGTAAAACTTTCATAGTATAAAGAGCTGAAAAAGGAGAATCTTTTAAGATAGCATCTGTGGTGTAAGGTGGTTCAGGGTAAATTAGTTCTTCTTTTTCATCTATTATTTCTATTTGAGCTTTTTCTAAATTATCAAATACTTTTTTAGCAAGAGTAGTATCTTCAAATTCTAAATTGACTTTAAAATCTGCTATTTCAAATTCCACTATTGCTTTCTTTTCTTTTAACTTATTGTAATTCTCAATTATCCAACCTAAGACTGGTGTCTGAACTCTACCTGCAGAAAGAGAATGGTTCTTAAATACACTCCAAAGTTTTTGAGATAAAGCAAACCCTATCCACCTATCAGAGATTCTTCTTACCAGTTGAGCTTTTACTAAATCAAGATTTATATCTCTAGAATTCTCTAAAGCTTTTTTAAAACTATAAGGGGTTACTTCATGAAACTCAGCTCTTTTTACATAAGGACAAAAAAATCTTAAAGCCAAAAAAATATCATAGGCTATCTTTTCACCTTCAGCATCTGGGTCTGTACATATGAAAACCTCATCTGCCCAGAAAGCAGAAGTCCTTAAATCCTCTACTATCTGAAATTTATCTTTTATATTTTTCTTATCTTCCTCTTTAAGATGATCTATTTCTACGTATTGGGTCTTATCTTTCAAAGAAACTTTGATCGTATCATAGACAGGAATGAATCTGTTTTCAGTTAAAATTCCAAAAAATCCTTTACTGTTAACCAGATCAAAAACATGTCCTAAGCAAGCTGTGATAGAAAGAATCCTATCTGTTAAAGGGATCTCATAAAAAACTAAATCTCCTTCTATTCTAATTTGAGGTTTACCAAAAAAAGAAGCTATAGTCTTTGCTTTAGAAGGAGACTCTACTATTACTAAAGTATTCTTGAAAAGTTGAAATTCAACTAAAGGTGCTTTTTTTTCTAAGATTTTTTTTGCATATTCTCTATCTTTATCTAACTCTTCTTTTAACTCATCTAATACTTCTTCTTTGAAATCTATAAATTCTATCTCCTGAGCTTTAAAGAAAGTATCTAATCTTTTCTTCAAAGAATTAAAAAATTTGGGATTCGTGTATAATAAAAAAGATGCGCCTTTGGTTAACTTAGAACCTATCAATCTAGAAGTCCTACCTGTAGCCTGTATGTAGGTAGGAGCATCGCCTAAAATTATAAAAAATTTATTTTCTTCTTTAAGCAAAAAAACTTCTTTTGAATTTTTAATCTTTTCTATAAATCTTTCATCTTTAAAAAGATTCTTTAAGAACTCCTTTATTTTATCTACTCTCTCTTTTATCTTAGGGTATTTATCTAAAGCCTCTTCTCTAAGTCCTAAGTATTTTTTAAGAAAGAAAATATAACTTTGAACTTTCTCTTTTTCTTCTATTAAATTATAAAGACTACACAATAAACTAAAGAGTTCTTTTAAAGTAATATCTTCAGAGATAGGGATTTTAAATAAAGGGGGTTCTAAAAAAATAGCATATTTAATAACTGAAGGTAAATCTATTCCCCTTACCAAAGGATTGTTTATTAGTGATAGACCTACTACAACTTCGTATTCACCTTTTTCAAAATCTTTAAGATTTAGTTTCTCATAAAAACAAGCTTTAATCCCTTCTTTTTTGTAGAACTCAACTAATTCTTCTGCTTTCTTTTTTCCTTCTAAACTTGAAATAAATATTAAACCCCCTGAACCTAATTTTTTTATTATCTTTAAAGAAACCTCCTTTGCTGAATTAATATCAGGTACCTCTAATTTAAAATCATCTATATTTCTCAAAGTAGAACTCGCTTTTTGAATGTCAAAACCTAAAAGATTCCTAAAGAGTTTAATTCTGTTTGTTTTTGGAACCAAAGTAGCCGATGACAATATCAACAGCTTTTCTTTTCTATTCCTTAATTCTTTTAACTTTTCTAAGTCATCTTCTGTTTTTTTGTCTTTTAAAGCTAATTTTATCTCATAATCTGTAAATCCTAATAATTTAAAAAGGGAATCTATATTTTTTGATCTTTTTAAAAAAGAATCTACATCATCTATAAAAATAAATTTAAAATCTATCTCCAATAATTTATTCACATTTTTATGCAAAAAGGCATTAGTACAAATGAAAATATCAAACTCTTTATCTCTAAACTCCTTTTTAATCTTTTCTTTTGGCTCATAAAAGAGGACTCTTTTTTTACTATTCACTTTCTCTAAAAACTCATTTAATCTGTTTTGGGCTTGCCTTCCTAAGAGTTTTGTAGGAACAATTATTAATACTTTACTTTCAAAAAAACAGCTTAAAACTAAACCAAAAGTAGTTTTGCCCACACCAGTAGGAGCTACTATAGCAAAACTTTTTTTCAAAAAAACTCTCTTTGCCCAAGTTTTTTGAAGATTCTGTAATACAAAACCTGTAGCTTTTTTAAAAAAATCTTCAAACTCATATAATTTTTTTTCGCATTCATAAATGGGTTTTAGTTTTAATAATCTATTTTTTTTCTTTAAAGCCTCCAAAATATTTTTATTTTTTAGAGGTCTTTTTAAACATTTTTCACAGACTAAACCTTCTTTTAACCTCAAATCACTAATACTCCCTCCACAATTAGGACAACCTCTTTCAAATATTAAAAGAGGAGCATTCATTTTTTACTAAATTTTTTTAAAGCAGATATCTCTTTTTTTATCCTTTCTCTTATGTGAGGGTAATTTTTTGGTACAAATTTCAAGGCTTTTTTATAGCTTTCTAAAGCTTCCTCAAAATCACCTCTAATCTTTAAACATTCTGCCAAATTTGCCCAACTTACACTATGGGAAGTATCAAACTCTAAAGCTTTTTTAAAGTAAATTATAGCTTTTTCATACATCTCCTTTTCCATTAAAATCCAACCTTTATTATGATAGAGTATTTTATGTTCACCTGCTAATTTCAATCCTAACTCTATGCATTCTAAAGCTTTATCTAACTCTTTCAAATCCGCTAAACACAAAGCTTTATCATTGTAGGTTTCAGCATCATAAGGATTTATTTTTAAAGCTTTATCAAAATATTTAATTGCTTTTTTATAATCTTCTTTTAAGATGAGACTTTCAGCTTTAAAGTAATACTGATAAAATTTATTTTTGAGTAATTTAGATTTTTTAAGTCCTTTTTTTATTAGTTGAGAGGCTTTTTCATAATCTAAAAAGGTTAAAGCTGTATCTAAATCTTTTCTTATCCTCTCTAAAGTTTTATCATATGAAAACTTTTCTTTTTCCAGATCCATAACTTTAAATTTTATCTTTTAGATTTTATCATACAAGTTTTTAATGTAAATCTTGAAAATCTAGATTTTTATAGTATCTTTAAAGAATATGAATTATAAATTCTTAAAAGAAGCTGAATTTGAGTATAAAGATCCTCTCCCTTATTTTTACTTTCCTTTATGCAATGAAAAAGGATTAAAATCATGCATTACTCCTTTTCTTAGAGGAGACGTAAAGTTAGACCAAAAAAGATTTATAACTCCTCCTCAAACGAGATGGGATATCCAAACGAGTTTAGTATCTAGGAAAATATTCTTGTACCTTGATGGTAAAATTTTGAGTTTAAGTAAATTGCCTCCTCTACCCAAAGATGAAACTTTAAAAGTGGGAGCTGGTTTTCTTTACCATAAGATAGTAAGAGAATTTAAATCCCAAAATATTATCGTAGAAGTATTAAACTTTGTTCCTTTAGAAGACAATTTAGAAATAATGGTAGTAAATATAAAGAATGTTTCCCAAAAAACTCTTAAATTAGATGTACTAATAGGTGTTCCTCTTTATGGTAGGAGTGCAGATAATATTAGAGATCATCATCATGTAAGTTCTTTATTAAACAGAATCTATAAATTTAAAAATTATGCAGTCTTAAAACCCACTTTAATTTTTGACGAAAGAGGACATAAACTTAATAAGACAGCTTACTTTGCTTTCTGTGTTTTTGAAAAAAAACAAAACCCAAAAATAACTTTAACTGCAGATGAATTTATAGGAGAAGGAAATTTGGAGGCACCTCAAATTTTATTAGAAAAAAATATATCTGAAGTAAATTATAAAGAAGGAAAAGAAGCATTCATTGGATTTAAAAAAAGCCTAAAATTACTCTGTAAGGAAAACAAATCTTTAATAATAGGTTTTGGAGCTCAAAACGATAAAAACAAAATTTCACAGATAATAAAAAAATATGATACTTTGGAAAAAATAAAAAAACACTTTGAGAAAACCAAAATATTTTGGAGAAAAAAGATCAACAGAATCTCTTTTTTTACAGGAGATCAAATTTTTGATAACTGGATAAAATGGGTACTTTTACAACCTATTTTAAGAAGAATTTATGGAAATTCTTTTTTACCTGATTTTGACTATGGAAGAGGAGGCAGAGGCTGGAGAGATTTATGGCAAGATCTTTTAACTTTGCTTTTTGTTGAACCTAAAAAAACAAAATCACAAATAATTAATAACTTTAAAGGCGTCAGGATCGATGGAACTAATGCTACTATAATTACTTACGATGGAAATTTTATAGCTGACAGAAATAACATCCCTAGAGTATGGTCAGATCATGGAGTGTGGCCTTTTTTCACTACAAATCTTTATATAAACTTTACAGGAGATATAGGGATTTTATTCAAAGAAGTAACTTACTGGCGTGATCATTTATTATTAAGAGCTAAAGAAACCGATTCTTATCAAAATATCCCAAAAAATAACTTATTAAAGACTTCTAAAGGTAAAATTTACAAAGGGACTATTTTAGAACATATTTTAGTGCAAAATTTAGTTTCATTTTTCAATGTTGGTCCTCACAATAACATAAAATTAGAAAATGCAGATTGGAATGATGCTTTAGACTGCGCTCCTGATCTTGGGGAGAGTGTTGCTTTTACTCATTTTTATGCTTATAACTTAAAAGAATTAGCAAATCTTTTAAAGAAAGTTAAAGAAAATTTTGTAGAAATATTTGAAGAGCTCTTTCTGTTATTGGACACTTTAAATCATCCTTTAGATTACCAAAATCCATACAAGAAAAGAAAATTATTAGAGGAATATTTGAATAGCACAAAGAGAGAGATCTCAGGCAAAAAAGTAAAGATTAAGACTGAAGATTTAATAAGAGATTTAGAAAGAAAAAGTAATTTCCTTTATTCTCATTTGAGAAATAAAGAATGGTTAGATTTTGGGGAATTTGGTTTTTTTAATGGATATTATGATAATAAATCTCAAAGAGTAGAAGGTGTTTTTGGTGATAAAGTAAAAATGACTTTAACAGGTCAAGTATTTGCCATAATGAGTAGAGTAGCTGATCCTGAAATGGTTAAAAAGATAATTAAAGCTGTTAAAATGTTTTTGTATGATAAAGAACTTAAAGGTTTTAGGCTAAATACAGATTTTAAAGAAATAAATTTAAATTTAGGAAGAGCTTTTGGATTTAGTTTTGGAGATAAAGAAAATGGAGCTTTCTTTTCTCATATGAATACAATGTTTAGTTATGCTTTATATGAACAAAATTTTATTAAGGAAGGGTGGGGGGTATTAAAATCTTTGTTTAAAATGGCTATCAGCAACAAAAATAAATCTTATCCTCTTTTACCTGAGTATTTTAACTCTGAGGGGCAAGGTTTATATTGGTATTTAACAGGATCTGCTAGTTGGTATATTTTTACTCTTTTAACTCAAGTTTTTGGAGTAAAAGGTGAATTTGGAGATTTAGTTTTAGAACCTAAATTTACTAAAGAAAATTTTAAATCCTCTGAATTTTTAAGTTGTGAATTTAATTTCTGTGGCAAAAGAATCAAAGTAATTTATAATTTAAAGAAAGAAGATAAATCTAGGTACAAAATAGATTCAATAAAGATTGGAAATCATACTTACAAAGAGATTCAAAAAACAGCTTTTAGAGTAAAAATACCTAAAACTCTTTTAGAAAAATTTCCTTCTTATAAAATAAATATCTGCATAAATTTAATTTGATTCTAAAAATTTTTTTAAGTCACCAGGTAAATCAGATTCTATTTTAATTTGTTTTTTTGTAACAGGATGCCTAAATTCTATAGATTTTGCATGTAAGCACACTCTTTTAAATTTTAATTCAAAATCTCTTCTAAAACTAAATTTTGATTCTCCTACCAAAGGATGTCCTATCATTTTAAAGTGCCTTCTTATCTGATTCTTTCTACCAGTAAGTGTTCTTACTTCTACCACAGTAAAATTTTTTCTTCTTTCTAAAACTCTATAAAAAGTTAAAGCTGATTTATTATCTAACTTAAAATTTATTTTACCTTTATCTTGTTTTAAAACTCCTTGAACAAAAGCTATATAGACTTTTTTAACTTTTCTTCTTTGAAATTCTTTAGCTACTTTTTTTTGAATATCTTTACCTTTAGCATAAATTAAAACACCTGAAACTTCTTTATCTAGTCTATGGCAGGGATAAAACTTATAGTCAGAATTCTTGGGTCTGTATTCTTTATTCAAAATGTCTGTAAGAGTAGTCTCTTTTGAAGAGATAGGGGTTACTAAAAGATTTGGAGGTTTGTCTATTACTAAAAGATAATTATCTTCGTAAAGTATTCTAAACTCTTTCTTCTTCAATTTAGATTTTTAAAATGAAACTAGCTATCTCAAAATATATAGCTATTCCTATTATATCTATCAAAGTGGCTATTAAAGGAGAGGACATTAAAGCAGGATCTAATTTCAGTCTTCTGAATAATAAAGGTAATAAAGCTCCGATTACTGTAGCAAATATAATAGTTACACACATACTCACACCTACACTCACACTTAAGAGCCAATCTCCTCTTTGTAACAAAGCTCTCAGTAAACCAAATATTCCCATTATTATTCCAATCAAAAAACCCATTCCAGCTTCCCTGATAATTACTTTTAAAAAATCTCTTAATTCTAAATCACCTGTAGCTAAACCTCTTATTATCATGGTAGCAGATTGAGTACCTGCATTTCCTCCTGTAGCTATCAAGACAGGTAGAAAAAAGGTTAAAGAGACCATTCTTTTAATAGAGGTCGAATATCCTTGAAGAATGAAACCTGATAAAGATTCTAAGACTAACAACACAAATAACCAAAATGTTCTCTTCCAAGTGATCTCAAAGAATCCTGCTTCTAAATAAGGCTTTTCTACAGGGACTACTGCAGCTATCTTTTCAAAGTCTTCAGTAGCTTCTTCTTCCAAAACATCTACCAAATCATCAAAAGTTATTATCCCTAAAAGTTTGTTCTCTTTATCTACAACAGGTAGAGCTATTAAATCATAATCTTTAAAAATTTTGGCAGCTTCTTCTTTATCAGTCAATACTCCCACTTTTATAACATTTTTGTCCATAATCTCTCTTACCTTTATTTCAGGAGAAGCTAAAACCAAATCTTTTAAAGATACTGCTCCTATTAATCTCTTATCTTTATCTAAAACATAACACTGATAAATAGTCTCTTTTTTTACTCCTACTCTTCTTATATGTTCTAAAGCTTCTTTTACAGACCAATCTTCTTGAAGTTGAATGAAATCAGGATTTAATAATCTTCCTACAGAATTTTCAGGATAGTTAAGCAATTCAATAGCTCTTTTGCGCTCCTGAGGAGACAATAAAAATAGTAATTTTTTTACTAATTCGGCTGGCATATCTTCAAAGAGATATGTTCTCTCATCTGGAGACATCTCGTCTAAAATCTTTTTTGCTTCTTGACTCGACATAGATTTTAGCAATTTCTCTTGAATCTCATGCGAAAGGTATTCAAAGACTTCTGTAGAAAGAGTAGGGTTCAATAACCTGAAAAGTAAAATCTGTAAAGCAGGTTTATCTAATTCTTCTATGATTTTAGATATATCTTCTGGATGGAGAGAATTTAAGATCTGTTTTAACTCTTCAAACTTTTTTTCTTTTAAAAGAATTTTTATCTTTGAAAATAAATCTTTGTAACCTTGCATAGAATTTTTAGTTTATTTTAAATCTTTGATATTGTCAAAAATTTTATTTAGAACAGTAAAATCCTTGAGAAACAGAATTAAATCTTATTCTTTTAAAACCTGCTCTCTTCAAATTCTTTTCGATAGTCTTAGAAAAATCTTTACCTTTTGTCTTTTGAGGTAAAGGAGAATAATGATAAAGATCTCCACCTTTTTTTAATACTCTATAAAGTTCATTATAAAATTCAAGTGAGTAAAGAAGAGGAGCTAATTTGAAGGTAGGGGGGTCATGGATTATACAATCAAAAAACTCATTAGGAAATTTTTTTATCTCTTTAAAGACGTCTGCTTTTTTAAAAATTATCTTCTCATTTTTAAATAGATTATCCTTAATAGGATTTAACTTAGCTAAGAAGACTACATTCTCATCTTCTTCAAATGTATAGACCTTTTCAGCATTTTGTGAAGCAAAGATAGCTGTGTAACCTAAACCACAGCACGTATCTAAAACTTTACCTCTGATCTTTAAGAACCTTATTTTATTATAAACATCTTTTAAAGGTGAAGATTCTTTTATCTTGTGCATAGGTACACTACCTATACACAAAGTAGGAAGATCAGCTGTTGGAAGGAGTTTATAAAATCTATTTCTCTTTTTGGAAAAGAAAGCTACAGGAAGTAATTTATTTCTTTTTACCAAATAACAAAAATTTTCTTTTACTTTTTCTTTTAAAGGGATCTTACATTTATTTATTAAAAAATAATCGTCTGATATTTTAACTTCTGCTTCCTTTAGTCCAAAATCTAACTTTATCTTTAATTTCTTTAAACCTTCCTTTTTTGCTTTTAGTAAAGTGTCCCATTCTGATTTAGTAATTAACATTCTTCATATTTTTTAAATATCTCTATTATTTCTTCCTTAGTCTCAGCTTTTAAAAGACTTTCTCTGAAATCCTCTTTCCTTAATAGCCTTGAAAGATGAGCTAAAGTTTTTAGATAATTTTCCACATCGTCTTTGGGAGTACCTAATAAAAAAATGAGTTTGACAGGTTCTGAATCTATACTTTCAAAATCTACTCCTCTTTGAGATCTCCCAAAACATACTACAAATTTATTAAGATAACTACTCCTTGCGTGAGGGAGTGCTACTCCTTGACCAATACCTGTAGAACCTAATTTTTCTCTTTCAAAGACTTCTTCTACAAATTTATTAAAATCGGTTATCTCTGGACTCCCTTTTAAAAGTTCACACAATTCTCTTATTGCTTCCTCTTTCTTTTTAGACTTTAATTCTAAAATGATCCTTTCATCTTTAAGATACTCACTTATCTTATACATAGCTCCTAACCCCTCCTTTTGTTAAATTTTAAAGATTATACTTCTATAAAAATCCTTTTCAAGCATAAAAATCTAAATAA
>Ga0190309_1000142_pt1 | contig 23030 bp, 26 predicted proteins | sample 48700767_MG_FD_161656 | JGI IMG/M metagenome (GOLD analysis project Ga0190309, IMG submission 161656) | Hydrothermal vent sediment bacterial communities from Southern Trench, Guaymas Basin, Mexico - 4870-07-6-7_MG | ecosystem: Environmental > Aquatic > Marine > Hydrothermal vents > Sediment ... | reverse complement strand
CAGATATCTTTATAAAAAACTTAAAGAACTTAAGCTTAAAGATTTTGAATTTAAAATTATTGAAACTATAAGTAAAACTGGAGGAGGAGCTTTACCTACTTTAGATTTAACTTCTTATGCAATAGCTGTAAACTCCCGATTTTCTCCTCAAACTATTCAAAAAGCATTAAGAGAAAATGAACCTCCTATAATAACACGGATTGAAGAAAATAAGCTTTTAATTGATGTAAGATGTCTTTTTGAAGAAGATTATAAAGAAATAATAAGAGCTTTTAAAAAATTTAAAAATGAATCAGAAGATTCCTTTTAGTATTAATTGGTTTTTTCCTTATTTAAAAAATTTAGAAATTTTTAAAGATATTTCTTTACAAGAAATTTTTAAATATTCTACTGAAGAACTTATCCAAAAATATAAAACCTCTCAGAATATAACATCACTACTTTTAGCAGAAAGATTTTTATGGGAACATATAGAAAAAAATTTTATTTCTTACAAATTGCTAATTCCAGTTTTAGAAAAAAGAGAGGTTCCTGGATATGTGTTTTATTTCCCAAATAAAAATTTTTGGGAGAAAAATAAAGAAATATTTTCTCAATTTACTTTTATAAAAATTGACGAAAATTACTATTTTTATCCTTCGGAATGGGGAAATGTTCTTAATATTTTTGTATATTTATGGAAAAAAGGGATTAGATTTTTCTCTGCAGAAATACAATTAAATAGAGAAACTCAGATAAAATCTATAAAGAATTATATAGAATTTGCTAAAATTTTAGATTTTTCTTATCTTTCTCAAAAAGCTCAAAGATCTTTAAAAAATTATTTACCAACCTTAGAAACTAAGAAACTTCAAGAAGTTATAAAAAAATTTTTAAAATTACCTGATAGTGTTTTACTTTTAGCTTCTAAAAATAAAGTTAAAAAAGATTTAGAAAAAGAGAAGATAAAAATAATAAAAGTATTTGAAGAAAAAAATATTTTATTTTTACTTAGGTGTTCGGATTTAAAGCAATTAATCTCTTTGTTTGAAAAAAATTCTGAAAGTAATAAAATAGGGATTTTATCTAAAAAAGTTTGGAAAAAATATGCCAACAAGGGGTTGTCTCCTTTGATTTTATTAATAGGTGCTTTTGAACATGCAAAAAGAGTTAATAATATCAAAGTAAAAATTTTTGAAGGTTTTACTTATCATGTAATAGGTGATCTTTATTATGAATGGAAAGATTTTGGTAAGGCTCTTAAATATTATTTAATTGCAAAAGATTATACTAAACAACCTATAGAATTAGCATTAAGTAAATCGGCTATTTATTATACTTTTGGAGATTTTGATAAGGCTGAAAAGATTCTAAAACAGGAGCTTTGTGGATGTAAAAAAGAAGATCCTTTTATCCATTATAATTTAGGTTTAATTTATTTAAAAAAGAAAGAAAATGAGAAAGCTAAATATCATTTTTATAAAGCACATCTTTTAGATCCAGAAAATTCCATTTTTAGAGAGGCTTTAATGAATTGTTTATGGGATCTTAGAGAATGTGAAGAATTAGATAATTTTTTATATTCCTTAAAAAATTTATCTACAAAGGAAAAAATTTATCTTGGGAAATTGTATTTTTATAAAAAGGAATATGAAAAAGCATTTAAATATTTAAAAGAGAATCTTACCTTAAAAGAAAAAGATGGAGAGAGTCTTCTTTTTTTAGCATGGTTATATCTTTATTTTAATAAAGAAAAAGAAGTATCTGAAATTTTATTAAAAGAAGCAGAAAATATACTTTCTTCAGAAAAAATTAAAAAAATAAAAAAAGAATTTGATTTAGAGGTAAAATGAAACTTGTTGTTCTTGGATCTGGAACAGGATGGATTTGTCTGGAAAGAAATTCTCCTGGGTATTTAGTAGAAGTAAATAATTTCTGTCTTCTTCTTGATTTTGGTCCTGGAATTTTAAAACAGATTTTGAAAATAGGAAAGAAACTTGAAGATATTTCAGCTATTTTTATTTCTCACTTTCATCCTGATCATGTAACTGATATCATTCCTTTCTTTTTTGCTACTCGATATAATTTAGGCTATAAGAGAACATCACCTATAGGTTTATATGTAGCTGAAGATTTTGCCTATTTTTATAATTTATTGAAAACAGCTTTTAAGAATTGGATTGAACCACCTGAGGGTTTATTAAATTTAAATCTCTTACCAAAAATAAAAAAATATAGCTTTTTTATAGGACCTTTTAAAGCTTATACTACACCAGTTAAGCATAATCCTGAGAGTTTAGCTATAAGGCTTGAATATGAAAACAAAAGTTTAGTTTATTCAGGAGATACAGGTTATTGTGAAGAATTGATAGAACTTGCTGAAGAAGCAGATTTATTAGTTGTAGAATGTGCTAATTCAGAAGAGATATATGTAGAGCATCATTTATCTCCAAAAGATATTGCAGTTATTTCAGAAAGGGCTAAAGTAAAACGAATAGTTCTTTCTCATTTTTATCCACATAGTGAAAAAGTAGAGGTAAATACAATAAAAGAAAAATTTAAAGGGGAAATAATTTTAGCAAAAGATTTGATAGAAATTGAAATATAAATAAATGGAGGCGAAAATGGAAGTTATTAAACTTACTTGGCAAGGATTAGTTAGTAAAAACGGAGAAATTTGTGAAGGATGTAACAAAACCTATTTAAACATAGAAAATGTCATTACCAAACTTGAACCTCTTATATTAAACTTTGGTATAAAAGTAATTTTAGAGAAAAAAGAACTATCTGAAGAGGATTTAAAAAAAGATCCTATGTCTTCCAATAGAATTTTTATAAATGGGGAACCTATTGAAGAGATTTTAAATCTTGAGGTAGGTAAAGGCACTTCTTGTAAACTTTGTAATGATTTTAAATGTCGGACTATTATAGACGGAGATAAAGAAATAAATGAAATCCCAGAAAAACTTATTATAGCAGCTCTTTTTACTAAAATAAAAGAAATATTTTAAAAAAAGAGGTGTTAATTGGAAGGACTTGATCCCAAAATTTTAAATAAATTGAAAGAAAAAGTTCAAAGAGAACTTGTTCAAAAAGAAAAAGAAACTATAGAATACTGGCTAAATGAGCTTATAAAAGTTTATCAAAAAAATCATCCAACCTTAGCTGAATTTAAAGCTGATATAAGAAAATATATAGATAGAATGAAAAATAGATTAGAGATACTTAAAACTAAAGGATTTTAGAGGAAAGTCTATGCAATATATAAGCACTCGTGGAGGAATGTCTAAAATTAATTTTAAAGATACTGTTTTTGAAGGATTGGCTCCTGATGGAGGATTAATTGTTCCAGAAAAAATACCAGAGCTTTCAGAAAAAGAGATAAAAGAACTTAGAAAACTTAATTATCAGGAATTAGCATTGAAAATTTTTAAATATTTTGTTTCTGATATTAAAGAGAAGGAACTAAAAGAAATTATAGAAAAAGCTTACAAAACCTTTAGGGTTAAAGAGATTACTCCGGTAGTAAAAGCAGGAAATGTTTATATATTAGAACTTTTCCATGGTCCTACTTGGGCTTTTAAGGACGTAGCTTTGCAATTTTTAGGTGTATTATTTGAAAAACTACTTTTAGAAACAAATAAGAAAATAAATATTATAGGAGCTACTTCAGGGGATACAGGTTCTGCAGCTATTTACGGAGTTAGAGGAAAAAAAAATATAGCTATTTTTATTTTACATCCTTATAAAAAAATCTCTGAGATTCAAGCTTTAATGATGACTACAGTTACAGATCCCAATGTTTATAATTTAGCCATAGAAGGAACTTTTGATGATTGTCAGGCTATAGTAAAAACTCTATTTGTGGATCTTGAATTTAAACGAAAATACCGATTAACTACTGTGAATTCTATAAATTGGGCAAGGATAATGGCACAAATGATTTATTATTTTTGGAGTTATTTTAGGGTTTCTGAAATAGAAAATTGTGAAAGTGTTAGGGTTTCAGTTCCTACAGGGAATTTCGGAAATATATTTGCAGGATATTTAGTAAGGAAAATGTTAGGTAAAAAAAGAATAGAAAGATTAATTTTAGCAACTAATGAAAATGATATACTTTGTAGATTTGTAAATAATGGAGATTATTCTTTAAAAGAAGTAAAATCCACCATAAGTCCTTCTATGGATATTCAAGTGGCAAGCAACTTTGAGAGGTATCTTTATTATTTTTATAAAGAAGATGCTCAAAAAATTAAAAAAATAATGGAAAGATTTGCCAAAGAGAAAGCTCTTAAATTTACTAAAAACGAAATAAAAGAAATTCAAGAAGATTTTTTTTCAGCATCAGTTAATCAGAAAGAAACTTTGGAAACTATCAGAGATTTTTATAAAAAAACAGGATATATACTTGATCCTCATACTGCAGTTGGAGTAAGAGCAGGCTTAAAATTTAAAGAGAATTATCCTTTAATCTGTTTAGCTACTGCTCATCCTGCTAAATTTCCTGATACAGTTAGCGAAGCTTTAGGTTTTCCTATTAAATTGCCTAAAGAAATTGAAAGACTTTATAACCTTCCTCAAAATTTTGAAATTCTACCTGCTGATGTAGAAAAAACTAAAACTTTCATTAGTCAAAAAGCTATTTAAATCTTTTTTAAATTTAAATGAAAAAAAATAAAACACCTTTTATTATAATAAGTATAATAATCATTTTGAGCGGAATATGGTATGGTATAAAAAGGACTAGTCTTTTTAATGAAATTTTTGGATTTTTCTTTTCTCCTTTTTGGAAAAGCACTACTTATTTAGGAAGTAAAACGAAAAATTTTTTTCAAAATTATTTATTTTTAATAAATCTAAAAAAAGAAAATGAGAGATTAAAAAAAGAAATTTTAATTTTAAAATCTCAATTAGCTTATTATAAAGAAAAAGAAAAACTTTATAAAAAATTAGAAGAGTTCTATAGATTTTCTATAAATTTGAATTATCCAAAGGTTGCAGCGAAAATCATTTATAAACCTATGGATCCTTTTTCTGGAATAATTTTTATAGATAAAGGTAATAAAGACGGGCTTTTACCTCAAATGCCAGTTCTTGCAGATGTAGGAGGGGAGGCTGTAGCTTTAGTAGGACAAGTAGTTGAGGTTTATAAAAATTGGAGCAAAGTAATACTTATTACAGATCCTTCTTTTTCTGCTGATGTTAAAGTGGAAAGAACTGGAGATAGAGGAATTTTATTGGGAAAAGCAGAAAGATACTGTAATTTACAATATTTACCCTCTACCTCTGAAGTTAAACCAGGAGATGAAGTTTTAACCTCTGGACAAGATGCTTTGTTTCCTCCGAATTTATTAATAGGAAAAATAATTTCGGTTACTCGTGATCCTGTTCAAGGAGTATTCAAAGTTGCAGAAGTTAAACCTATAGTGGATCTCTACAATCTTGATTTAGTTTTTGTTCTTTTAAAATTACCAGAAATACCTTTATAAAAATATTTACATAAAATGAATATTAAAGAATTTTTTTGCATATTTTTGCCACTTTTATTTTTAATACTTTTTGGTAAAGTCTATCTTTCCAGTTTTCTTCTTATTTATCCAGGAGATATAATTTTTGCTTTTGCTATATCAATTTTAACTTTTAGAAATTCAGGAGTTTTATTGTATATTTTTATATTTTTTTTAGGTTTATTAGAAGGATTAGATTTTTTAGAGAATGAATTCATTTTTGGTATCTATTTTGTTCTCATTGGAATTATTTGGAATCATTTAAAAAAATATTTTTCTTTTGAAAGTTTTGAATTAAAAATAAGTTTTTGGTTTTTCAGTATCCTTTCTTTTCTTATTTTTAGATATGCACTCTTTTTTTATAAACTTGATGTTTATGTAGATTGGAGATTGATTTTAAATTTAGCAGTAAAAAGTTTTTATTATGTATGTATAACTTTTGTTTGGGTATTAATTTTTTATAAAATATTAAATAGTTTTCTTTCTAAAACATATGAAAAGGTTTAATAAAGACATTAATAATTTTCTTATTAAAGATCTTTTTAAGACTAAACAAAAGATTTTAAAAGGTATTTTTTGGGAAAAGAGACTATCCCGGGCTAAGTTTTTATTTATTTTTTTATTTATTATTTTATGGAGTAGATTTTTTTATCTTCAAATTATTAAGCACTCTTATTACTATAAAAAAGCTAAAGAGAGATCAATTATAAGCTATGTAATTAGAGCTCCAAGAGGAGAAATTGTAACTTCAGACGGGGTAGTAGTGGCAACTAATAGAGCGGTATTTCAGCTTTATTTAGATCCTGAATTAATAAAAGATAAAGAAGATGAGGTTTTATATAGATTAAGTAAAATTTTGAAAGAAGATTTTGGAAGCCTAAAAGAAAAATATTATTTAGCAAAAAAAACTTTTTTAGGAAGAGTTTTAATAAAAAGAAATTTAAACTGGGATGAAGTAGCTAAAATAATGGTAAGACGATATTATCTTCCTGGAGTAAAAGTAGAAGTAGAAGCAGAGAGATATTATCCCTATGGAGAAGCTTATTTTCATCTTATAGGATATATTTCAAGAATTACACTTAAAGAATACAATAAATTAAAAAATAAGGGTTATTCTATTGAGGATTATATTGGAAGAGCTGGGATAGAGAAAATGTTCGAAAGAGAATTAAAAGGGAAAAACGGAGCTATAGAAATTGAAAGAGATGCTTATGGACGCTTAGGCAAAATAATTAATCGAATAAAGCCTATTCCAGGTAAAAATTTAGTTTTAACAGTAAATCACAATTTACAAATGAAAGCTTATGAACTTTTAAAAAATAAAAAAGGAGCAATAGTTGCTCTTTCACCTAAGGATGGGGCAATTTTAGCTATGGTTAGTTCGCCTTCTATAAATCCTCAGAAATTTATTGATGGTTTTACAGAGGAGGAATGGAAAAAAATTAGTTTAAATCCAGATAAACCATTTTTAAATCGTGTTTTACAACCCTATCCTCCTGGGTCTACTTATAAAGTTATTACAGCTATTGCTGGTCTTGAAGCAAATGTTATTAAAGATGTTAATGAAACCATCTTTTGTCCAGGTTATTTTAAATTTAAATCCCGTATTTTTAGATGTTGGAAAGCTATAGGACATAAAAATGTAAATCTTATTAAAGCTATTGCTTATTCTTGTGATGTTTATTTTTATACTGTTGCTTCTAAGCTTGATGTAGATTATTTAGCGAAGATATCAAGAAAATGGGGACTTGGTAAATTAACAGGTTTAGGATGGAGTGAAGAAAAGGCAGGTTTTGTTCCAAATAGAGCATGGAAAAAAAAGAAATTTAAAGAACCTTGGTATCCAGGAGAAACAATAATAATGGGAATAGGGCAAGGCTACTTACTTACTACCCCTTTACAAATGGCGAGGGTTTATATGGCAATAGCAAATGGAGGATATCTTTATAAACCTTATGTAGTAAAGGAAATAAAAAAATTAAATAAAAACATTATAACTATTAATCCTCAAATAGAAAGGCATTTAGTTTTAGATCCTCGTTATTTAAAATGGATAAAAGAAGGGCTTTTAGAAGTTGTCAGAATTGGAACAGGCAAATTAGCTTTTATTCCAGGACTTATTGTAGCAGGTAAAACCGGCACTGCTCAAGTAATAAGCCTATCTGCTAAAAAAGATAAATTTTTAGAACCTCATGCTTGGTTTGTAAGTTATGCTGGTTATTCTCAACCAGAGATAGTTTCAGCTATATTAATAGAACATGGAGGACATGGAGGCTCTGTAGCAGCACCTCTTGCTCGAAAGTTATATGAAGCATATTTTGGTATAAAAGAACTTCAATAGATGAGAATTACCAATATAAAAGGAATTTTTGAAGAAAATTTTTGTGGTTTTTTAGTAGTTTTAATTTTAGCAATTTTAGGAATTTTAAATCAATGGATAATAAGTGGGACTTCCTCAATATTTTGGAAAAATTTATTTTGGCATATAACAGGATTTATTCTTTTAATTTTTTTGGCTGTATTTATAGATTATAGAAAAATTCCTTTTCAGATAGTTTGGTCTCTTTATATATTTTTAATTATTATTTTATTTATTTTAATGATTTTTAAAAGGAGATGGCTTTATTTTGGATCATTTACTCTTCAACCTGCAGAGTTTATAAAACCTATATTAGTATTATTAATAAGTTTAATAGCTTCAAGAGAACCTACACCTTATATAAATTTTAAAACTTTAATAAAACTTTTTATCTTAATAGCTCTTCCTTTAATACTTATTCTTCCTACTGATTTAGATTACGCTCTTATTATGTTAGTTATGTTTATAAGTTTTCTCATATTTATAGGTATACCTAAAAGAATTTTTCTTTCTTTAAGTATTATAGGATTAATATTTGGGTTAATATTTGCTCCCTTAACTTGGAAAAAACTAAAACCTTATCAAAAGGGACGTATTTATGGCTATTTACATCCAGAAAAATATGCTAAAACTTGGGGATATCATTTAAATCAGGCTCTTATTGCCATAGGTTCAGGAGGACTTTGGGGATATGGATTTAAAAAAGGTTGGTCAACAAGACTTCATTATCTTCCAGCTAAACATACAGATCTTGCTTTTGTAGTATGGGCAGAAACATGGGGATTTATAGGAGTGACCTTAGTTTTGTTTTTATATGGTTATTTACTTTATTTTAGTATTAAAGTTTCTCATACAGCAAAAGATTGGTTAGGTAAATATCTTGGCTTAGGGGTAACATTAGTTTTGTTATGGCAAGCCTTTTTTAATATAGGTGGTTGCTCAGGTATACTTCCTATAACAAGCATACCTCTCCCTTTTTTAAGTTACGGAGGATCTATAACGATTTCTGTCTATTTTTTACTTTCTTTGGTTTTTAATGTTGCTTTAAAGAGACATTTCTTTAAATAATTTTATTTTTTACAACTTTTTATAACTTGACTTTTTTAAAATTTATAATACAAATGTAGCTTTAAAAGTGTAAAATAAAAATTTAAAATGAGGTTGAATTATGCTTAAGTTTGATATTACTTTAATTATACAAATAGTTGAAGCTTTAATTATGACTTTTATTCTTTATTACATTCTTATTAAACCTGTTATGTCTTATATGAAAGAGAGAGAATCTCATTTTCAAACTTTAGAAAAAGAAACTCAAGATTTAATTGCTTCAGCTGAAGAGGCTATTAAAAAATATCAAAATGAATTGAATAAAGCAAGGTCTGAAGGAATTCAAAAACGAGAGCTTTTAAAAGAAGAAGCTCGTAAAATAGAAAAGGAACTTTTATCTAAGGTGATGAAAGAGGCAGAAGAATATAAAACTAAATGGGCTGAGCAATTTTCCAAACATTTAGAAGATGTAAGGAAAGAGTTAATGAGTAAGGTAGAATATTTTGCCTCTCTTATGATTGAAAGATTATTAGGGAGGAAAGCATGAATAAATGGAAAAATGTAAGTTTTTTAATTTTAATTTTAGTTATAATAGGTGTTTCAGTAGTTTTTGGTGCGGAACCAGGGGAAGAACATCATGGAGTTACTTCTACTCAATTAAAAAATTTACTATGGTTTACTCTTAATTTTATAGCTTTAATATTAATTTTATATAAATTCCTTAAAAAACCTGTAGTGAATATGTTTAAATCTCGTCAGGAAAGTATACTTAAGCAATATAATGAGCTTTTAGAAAAAAAGAAAGAAGCAGAAGCAAAATATATAGAACTTCAGGAAAAAATTAAAAATTTAGAAAAAGAAGCACAAGATGTTTATCAAAATTATGTAGAACAAGGTATGAAAGAAAAGGAAAGAATTATTGCTGAAGCTCATGCTCAAGCTGAAAGAATCAAACAGCAGGCAGAACTTTATATTCAACACGAAATGGAAAAAGCTAAAGCTTTATTAAGAGAAGAGATAGCCGAGGCTTCTGCAAAATTAGCTGAAGAACTTTTAAAGAAAAGCATTACTGAAGAAGATCAGAAAAGAATTTATAAAGAATTTATAAATGAAATTAAAGGGAGGGTATTACATTGAGGGCAATGGCAATAGCATTAAAATATGCTAAAGGACTTTTTACTGCAGCAAAGGAATTGAATAAGACAAAAGAATTTGGTGAAGAGTTAAATCAGATAAAAGATCTTCTTATTTCTATGCCAGAAGTTTTGTCAGCTTTACAAAATCCTATTTATCCGCCTGATATTAAAATGGAAATTATAGAAGAGATTTTGAAAGTAGTAAAAATAGATCCTGAAATACAGAGATTTCTTAAACTTTTAGTAGAAAGAAGAAGGATTCAATATATTAGAGAGATAGTTACTATGTATCAAGAATTATTAGATGAGGAGTTAAATATTGCGCGAGGTGAAATTATTACTGCTTATCCACTTAGTGAAGAAGAGAAAAAAGAATTAGAGGAAGCTTTAAAGAATTATTTGAAGAAAGAAGTTATATTAGAGTCTAAAGTAGATGAAGGGATTATAGGAGGAATTAAAATAAGAATAGGAGATTTAATATTTGATGGAACCTTAAAAACCCAATTAAATAAAATGAAAGAAATAATAAAAGGGGAGGTGTTATAAAAATGGAAGCTATAAAAGCTCAAGAACTTAGTGATTTGATTAAAAAAAGAATTGAGGAGTTTGAGAAGAAAATAGATCTTGATGAGATGGGAGTTGTTATTTCAGTTGCAGATGGTATTGCTCGTGTATTTGGTTTGAGAAATTGTGAGTATATGGAACTTATTGAATTTCCAGAAAGTGGGGAAGTAGGAATTGCTTTAAATTTAGAATTTGACAATGTTGGTATTCCAGTAATGGGAGATTATTCTAAAATTTTAGAAGGACACATTGCTAAGAGAACAGGAAAAGTTGCTTCTATTCCTGTAGGAGAAGCAGTTATTGGAAGAGTTATTGATCCTGTTGGCAGACCTTTAGATGGTAAAGGTCCTATTGAGGCAAAAGAATTTAGAAGAATTGAATTAAAAGCTCCTGGAATAATTAGAAGAAAACCTGTTCATGAACCTATGTATACAGGAATTAAAGCTATAGATGCTATGACTCCTATTGGAAGAGGTCAAAGAGAATTAATTCTTGGAGATAGACAAACTGGAAAAACTGCTATTGTAATAGATGCTATTTTAGCTCAAAAAGATACAGATATTTATTGTATCTATTGTGCTATAGGTCAGAAAAAATCCACTGTTGCTCAAATTATAGAGACTTTACGTAGATACGGAGCCATGGAATATACTACAGTAGTAGCAGCTTGTGCTTCTGACTCTGCTGCTTTGCAGTGGATTGCACCTTATTCAGCCTGTGCTATAGGTGAATATTTTAGGGATACAGGAAGACATGCTTTGGTTATTTATGATGATCTTTCAAAACAGGCAGCAGAATATCGTGAAATTTCACTTTTATTAAGAAGACCTCCTGGAAGAGAGGCTTTCCCTGGAGATATTTTTTATAATCATTCAAGACTTTTAGAAAGAGCAGCTAAATTGGATGATCAATATGGTGGAGGTTCTTTAACTGCTTTACCTATTGTTGAAACTTTACAGGGAGATGTTTCTGCTTATATTCCTACTAATGTTATTTCTATTACTGATGGACAGATTTATTTAGAACCTGGTTTATTTTTTGCCGGAATTCGTCCTGCTATTAATGTAGGACTTTCTGTTTCCCGAGTTGGAGGAGCAGCTCAAATTAAAGCTATGAAACAGGTTGCTGGTAGATTAAGACTTGAAATGGCTCAGTATAGAGAATTAGCAGCTTTTGCTCAGTTTGGTTCTGAACTTGATAGAGCTACTCAAAGAGTTTTACATAGAGGAGCAAGACTTGTTGAAATTCTAAAACAACCCCAATATCAACCACTTCCTGTTGAAAAACAGATTTGTATACTTTTTGCAGGAACAAGAGGATTTTTAGATGAAATGCCTTTAGAAGTATTAGGTCAATATGAAAAAGAACTTTATGAATTTATTGAAAGTAAATATCCTGAAATTTATAAAGAAATAAGAGAAAAGAAAGAAATTAGTCCAGAATTAGAAGAGAAAATGAATCAAGCTTTAAAAGAATTTAACGAACAATTTAAGAAAAATAATAATATAGAACCTGTTCCTGTACCATAAATGAAATAAAAGAGGTTGTTTTTATACTTAAAGGAGGATAAGGATGCCAGCTTTACGAGACATCAGGAGAAAAATAGAGGCAGTAAAAAGAATTGGACAAATTACTAAAGCAATGAATATGGTTGCTTCAGCTAAGTTGCGCACTCTTCAACAAAGATTAGAGGGTTTTCGTCCTTATAGAAGAAAGTTTGAAGAAGTAATAAATAATATTCTTGGTGGGGCTATAAATATTCAAAGAATTCCTTTTTTACAAAAAAGGGAAGTTAAGAAAATAGGAATAATTTTAATAACTGCAGATAAGGGTTTATGTGGAGCTTTTAATTCAAATTTAATAAGAGAAACAGAAAAAGCTATAGATAGATTTAAAAAAGAAGGAAAAGAAGTTGAATTAATTTGTGTAGGTAAAAAGGGATTAACTTATTTTAAAAAAAGGATTACAGTTAGAGAAGGCTATCCTGATATAATGGGTAAAATTTTAATGCAAGATGCTCGTAAAATTGCTCGTTCTGCTATGATGGCATATCTTGAAGGTGAATGGGATGAAGTTTATGTGATTTATGGATATTTTATAAATGTAGTAAGGCAGATTCCTAAGATGGAAAAAATTTTACCTTTAAGTTTTGAAGAATCTGCAGAAACAGAAGAAAAGATAATTTCTTCTGTTTATATTTATGAACCAGAGGAAGAAAGGCTCTTATCTGAAATTTTACCTCTTTATATAAATACACTTGTATTTTCAGCTATGCTTGAGACAGCAGTTAGTGAGCAGGCAGCTCGTATGACTGCTATGGATAATGCTACTAAAGCTTGTGGAGATATGGTAAAACAATTAACTTTATTTTATAATAAAGTTAGACAGGCAAGCATTACTAAAGAATTAATGGATATTGTAGGTGGAGCAGAAGCTCTTAAAGGATAAAAATAAAAAGAAAATAAAGTAAAGGAGGTGTTAAAATATGGCTGAAGAGAAAGTAATGGGTAAGATAGTTCAAATTATGGGATGTGTAGTTGATGTAGAGTTTCCTCCTGGTAAAGTTCCTAAGCTTTTAGAATGTCTTAGAGCTACTAATCCCATGATAGATGATAGAGAGTGGAATTTAGTGTTAGAAGTAGCTCAACAATTAGGAGATAATGTAGTTCGTTGTGTTGCTATGGAGTATACTGATGGATTAAAAAGAGGTGATCCTGTATTAGCTACAGGTGCACCTATAGTAGTTCCTGTTGGTAGAGCTACTCTTGGACGAATTATGAATGCAACAGGAGATCCTGTTGATGAAGCGGGTCCTATTACTTCTGATAAATATTATCCTATTTTCAGACCAGCACCTACTATAACTGATTTAGATGTTACTATTAAAGTTTTGGAAACAGGAATTAAAGTATTTGATCTTCTTATTCCATTTCCTCGTGGTGGTAAAATGGGAACTTTTGGTGGAGCAGGAGTTGGGAAAACAGTAGTTATGATGGAAATGATTCATAATATTGCTATGGAACATGGTGGAATTTCAGTCTTCTGTGGAGCTGGAGAAAGAACCCGTGAAGGAAATGAATTATATTTAGAAATGAAAAAATCTGGAGTTCTTGATAAAGCAGCTCTTGTTTATGGACAGATGAATGAAACTCCTGGGCATCGTGCAAGAGTTGCTCACACAGGTGTTACAGTAGCTGAGTATTTTAGGGATGAAGAAGGACAGGATGTTCTTTTCTTTATAGATAATATTTATCGTTTTACTCAGGCAAATCAGGAGGTTTCTGCACTTTTAGGAAGAATGCCATCTGCAGTTGGATACCAACCTACTCTTGCTACAGATATTGGAGCTTTACAAGAGAGAATTTGTTCTACTACTAAAGGTTCTATTACTTCAGTTCAGTGTGTTTATGTTCCTGCAGATGACTTAACAGATCCTGCACCTGCAACTACTTTTGCTCATCTTGATGGAACAGTAGTTTTATCAAGACAAATTGCAGAGTTAGGAATTTATCCAGCAGTGGATCCTTTAGATTCTCAGTCTCGTATTTTAGATCCTAATGTAATTGGATGGGAGCATTATACTGTAGCTCGTCAAGTTCAGCAAGTTCTTCAGAGATATAAAGACCTTCAAGATATTATTGCTATTCTTGGAGTAGAAGAACTTTCTGAGGAAGATAAAATTATAGTTGCTCGTGCAAGAAAGATTCAAAGATTTTTATCTCAACCTTTCCATGTAGCTGAACAGTTTACTGGAACTCCTGGTAGATATGTGAAACTTGAAGATACAATTAGAGGATTTAAAGAAATTTTGGAAGGAAAACATGATGAACTACCTGAACCTGCATTTTATATGGTTGGAACTATAGAAGAGGCTGTTGAAAAGGCTAAGAAGATAATGGAGGGCTAAATGGCTAAGATTCTTTTAGAGATAGTAACACCAGATAGAGTTGTAGTGAGTGAAGAAGTTGATATAGTAACAGCACCTGGAGTTGAAGGTGAGTTTGGAGTTCTTGCAAATCATGCTCCTATGATATCTGCTTTAAAAATAGGACCTTTACACTATAGAGTAGGTGATAAGGAAGAATGGGTAGCTATAAGTGGTGGATTTTGTGAAGTCTCAAAAAATAAGATTACATTTTTGGTAGAAACAGCAGAAAGGTCTCATGAAATAGATGTAGAACGTGCATTAAAAGCAAAAGAAAGAGCTGAGAAAAGAATTCAGGCATATTTAGCTCAAGCAGAAAAAATAGATTATGCAAGAGCAAGAGCTGCTCTTCAAAGAGCTTTAACAAGATTATTAGTAGCAGAAAAAGGTAAAAGAGGAGTTTCCAGATAAACTAAAATAGCCCCCTTTGTGGGGGCTATATTTATGGAAATTTTCTCTAAGTCCCATGTAAGAAATTTTATTTTTCAAATTAAAAAAAGTTATTCTTGTGAAGTTTTAAAAGATTTAAGTTTCCAAATATGTAAACAAATTGAGAAATTATCTTTATATAAAAAAGCAAAAACTATAGCCTTTTATTTTGCAAAAAATAAAGAAGTCTCTTTAAAATATTTAATTGGAAAAGCATTTTTAGAAAATAAAAAAGTTTTTTTACCTAAAATTTGGATAAAAGAAAGAACTTTAACCTTTCATCAAATTTTTAGTTTTGCAGATCTAAAACCAGGTCCTTTCAATTTATTGGAGCCTCCTTCAAAAAATCCTGAATTAAAACCAAAATATTTTGAAATAATATTTGTTCCAGGAGTAGCCTTTGATTTTGGAAAAGGAAGGATTGGTTATGGAGGTGGATTTTATGATAAAATACTAAATAAAACTAATGCTTTTAAAATCGGGGTAGCTTTTTCTTTTCAAATCTTTAAAAAATTACCTTTAGAAAAACATGATCAAAAAGTGGATATAATAATTACAGAAAGAGGTATTATAAATGGATTGGAAGAGTCAAATTAAAGAAAATTATTTTAAAATATTGGAAAATATTCAAAGATCTTGTGAAAAAGCAGATAAAAAACCTGAAGAAATAAAAATTTTAGGTGCTTCAAAAAAACAAAGTCCTGAAAAAATAAAAATAGCTTTTGAACTTGGAATTAAATTAATTGGAGAAAATTATATTCAAGAAGCTGAAAAGAAAATTAATGAACTTGGAAAGCTTCCTATAGAATGGCATTTTATAGGTAGACTTCAAACAAATAAAGTAAAAAAAGCTTTAAATTTATTTTCTCTGATTCAGACATTAGATAGGATAAAACTTGCTCAAGAAATTCAAAAACAGGCAGAGAAAAAAAATTTAATAGTTCCTGTATTGATTGAGGTAAACATTGGAAAGGAATCAACTAAAGGAGGAGTAGATCCGGAGAAAGTAGAGGAGTTTATAGAAAAAGTAAAAAATTTTAATAGAATTAAGATAATAGGACTTATGTGTTTACCTCCTTATGAAGAAAATCCTGAAAGAGTTCGTCCCTATTTTATAAAAATGCGAGAACTTTTTGAAAGATTAAAACCTTATATGAATTCAGATTTTAAAGAACTTTCTATGGGAACAAGTAATGATTATTGCATTGCTATAGAAGAAGGAGCAACTATGGTAAGAATTGGGGAAGCTTTATTTGGTAAAAGAAATTAAAACACCTATTTTTATATTCTCTTCCTCTTTTATTTTAGGATTTTTTTTAAGTTTTTATAAATTCCCTTTTTTAATATTAATTTTTCTTTTTTTAGGATGTTTTCTTTACTTCTTCTTTTTTAATAAAAAATATTTTTATTTGAGTTTATGGTTAACATTTTTGCTTATTTTTTATTTAACTGGATATTTGGTATTTAAAAAGAAATACAATGAATATTCTAAAACAGAGGAAATAGAACTTTTAACTACAATAGAAAAAGTTGAGCCTTATTATTATGGATATATAAATACTGCATTTAGTTCTTCTATTGGTAGATTTATATTTAAAACAGACAAAAAATATTTCTCTCCAGGTAAGATATGTCTTCTAACATTTAAAACCAGTAAACATTTTGAATATTTTAATCCTTTTTCTTTAGAAAAGAAAAGACTCCTTTTTGTAAAAGGAATAGAGAAAGAATTAAAATTTTTAAAGGAAAAAGGATTTATTTGTGAAAAGGAAGAAAAATTCAATTTAGAAAAAATTAGATATAGGCTATTTAATTTTTCTGAAAAACTATCTGGAACTGCAAGAGGTCTTATAGAAGCTTTGGTTTTAGGAGTGGAATATAACTTTCCAGAAGAATATAAAGAAAAACTAAAAAACCAAGGTCTTTATCATCAATTGGCAATTTCAGGTTTTAATTTGGCTATTCTTTTTTGGATATTTTATCAGTTATTTTATCATTCTTTAAAATTTAGTCCTTTAATAAAAATAGGGTATCCTCTGCAGAATATTTCCTATTTACTGGCTTTGCCTGGTGCTTTTATAATTTTATTTTTTTCTGGATTTTGTCCCCCTGCTTTTAGAGCATTTATATTTCTGACTATTTTTGTATCAAGCAGATTATTTTTTAGAAATACTTCCTCCTTAATATTACTCTTTTTAACTGCTACTTTAATTTTGATTTTTCAACCTTATTTAATTGGCAACTTTTCTTTTCAACTTTCCTTTGTAGCAACCTTAGGATTAATAATAGGAGATAGAATATTTAAAACCTACTTTAAAGAATCCATCCCTACTTCAAATAGATTACTTAAAAGTATTAATTATTTATTCTATCTATTTCTAATTTCTTTTATAGTGAGCTTATTTGTTTTTCCCTTTATAATTTATATTAATGGAACTTTTCCTTTAGCAACACCTATTAATAATATCATAGCTACATTTTTTTGGAGTTTTATTTTTATTCCTTTATCTATTTTAATAGCTATTATTTCTTTTTTTAATGAAAATATTGCTTATAGTCTTGCTAATGTTTTGGCTTTTATTTTTGATTGGTATATTAAAATACCTTTATTTGAATGGGTATACAAATTTAAAATTCCTGTAAATTTAGTAATTCTTTTTTTTATTTTTAGTTTATTAATTTTAATACTTTTAAATTACTTCATGAAAAATTACAAAAAATATCTTTTATGGTTTGCAATCAGTTTAATTTTTTATTCATTAATTTGTTATTTTTACAATAAAATTTTTTATATTTTGATCTTTGATGTAGGAAGAGCTAATGCAATTTTAATAAAAAATGAAGATTCTAATATTCTAATTGATACAGGACCAAATTATTCTAAAAATTTTAATTGGACAAAAATTTATTTATTACCAGTTTTAAATAAACTTGGAGTAGATATAATAGATCTTATAATCATTTCTCATCCTGATCTTGATCATAGTGGAGGACTGAATACTTTAAGGGATTATTTTTATGTAAAAAAAGTAATTTCAGGAAAATTTAAATCTGAAGATTGGGAAAAGGCAAATGTTTTAATTTTACCAGATCCTATTGAAAAACCAAATGCGTTTAAAATAAAAAAAGCAGAGCTTTTTCTTTTTCCTGGGAAAATACCATATAAAAGTTTAAATAGAGAGAGTTTGGTTGCATATCTGGAATACAAAGGTTTAACTGTGCTTTTCCCTGGGGATATAGATACAATTAGATTTTATCGAATGAAAAAGGATAAAGAAATCTTACCTGTGGAAGTTTTAATTTCTCCACATCATGGATCAAAATATGGTTTAGATGAAAAGGTTTTAAAATGGTTAGATCCAAAAGTAGTTATAACTTCAGGTAGAGGGAAGAAGTTTCCTCACCAGGAATACTTAAGTTTATTGAAAAGATTTAATAAACCTCAATTTTCTACTCAAAAAACTGGAGCTATTTTTGTTTTTCCCAAAAAAGATCATTTTTTAATATGCTTTGAAAAGGAAAAAAGGGGAAATTTTTTATTTTCAGCTTTATTTCCTTTGGTTCCATTTTATTTAGAAAATGGATCTTGTAAGCAATTTGAATATCATAAAAATTTGTTAAAATAAATCAATATCTTTAAAAGGAATTTAATATGGTTAAATTTGAAACCTTTGAACATGAAGCAGATATAGGGATAAGGGGGTATGGTAAAACTCTTTCTGAAGCTTTTTCTAATATATTAAAGGCTTTAGCAACCTTATTAACTGAAAAAAAAGATTGGAAAAATTTTGATTTAAAAAAGAACTATTTAATAGAAATAGAAGCTGAATTTTTAGATGAATTATTAGTAATATTTATAAATAAAATACTAACCCTTTTTTATTTAGAGAAAATACTTTTTCTTGAATTTAAAGGAAAAATAGAAGAAAAAAAGGGAAAATATATTTTAAAAGGAGAAATTTCAGGTGAAAAATATTTACCTGAAAATCTTGGATATGGAGTAGAAGTTAAAGGAGCAACTTTTACCATGGCAGAAGTAAAAAAAGAGAAGGACTTATGGATAGCACAATGTGTAGTAGATGTTTAAATGAAGCAATTCAAATTTTTAATTTAGAAATATCTAAATCAATTGTAGAAAAACTTAATTTTGATTCTTAAAATTTACTTCAAGTTTTGGATAAATATCTTTCAGAGCTAATAAAAAAAAGAGATTTTAAAATTTGGGTAGTGCTTTGGAGAAAAAAATAGGTGAGAAATTTTAAAAATATTTTCAGAAATTTCAGAAGATATTTTAGGAATGGCTATAGATCTTAGAAACACAACTATAGCTTTTTATGTTTGATTATTTTATAAAGAAAAAAGTATTTGTAGTAATATAGCAATGATTTGTTAAGTTTTTTAGAAAAAGCTAATTTTTTTGAAATAATGAGCATAATAAAGGAAATCACTTATTTAGAATTAAATATAAAGCAGAAATTTATGAAATTTTTAGGTGCTAAGTTTATACTCAATGTTAATATAGAAATGTTTTCTAAAGTAAAAGAAAAACTAAAAAGCATGGGATTATGTTTAAAATAGTGATTGTAGGAAGACCAAATGTTGGAAAATCTATGCTTTTTAATACTTTAATAGGAGAAAGAAAAGCTATTGTTGAGAGAACTCCAGGTGTTACAAGAGATATGATAGAAGGCTATATGGAATTAGAAAATAATAAAGGTGTTCTTCTTATTGATACAGGAGGTATAAACTGGGGTGGTAAAGATTTTTTTAATAAAGCTGTAATAGAAGTGGTTGAAAAGTCTTTAGCAGAAGCTGATTTAGTTTTATTAGTAGTAGATGCAAAAGAAGGATTAACTACTGAAGATTTAACAACTGCTGAATATTTAAGAAAAACAGGGAAAAAGGTTATTTTGGTAGTTAATAAAGTTGAAGGAAAAGAGGATAAGGAAAGAGCTCTTGATTTCTATAGTTTAGGTTTTGAAGAAATAGTTTTTTTGTCTGCGAAAATTCCAAAAAATATTACTCAATTAAAAGAAATTATTAAAAAATATGCTCAAAATCATTTAGAAAAAATACCTGAGATTGAAACTATTAAAATTGCTATTATAGGGAGACCAAATGTAGGAAAAAGCACACTACTTAATAAACTTTTAGGATATGAAAGAATGATTGTTTCAGAAATTCCTGGCACTACTCGTGATTGCATAGATGTATTTTTAACTTTACCAAATGGTAGTAAATATCTCTTAATAGATACTCCTGGGATAAGAAGAAGAACAAAAATTGATAAAAGAGCAGAAAAATTTAGTGTGGATAAAGCATTGGATACTATAAAAAAAATAGATATAGTTCTTTTTATGATAACTGCAGAAGAAGGTGTAACCAATCAAGATCAAAGATTATTAAGGCAGGTTCAAAAAAATTATAAAGCTTGCATATTACTTGTAAACAAATGGGATTTATTTGATAATAAAAGAGAGGCAGGGAATCTTATGTTAGAAAAAATAAAATATGGAATTAGATTTATTCCTTGGGCTCCACTTTTAACTATTTCTGCAAAAACCGGAAGAAGAGTTAATCAGATTTTTCCATTAATAGAAGAAGTTTATAAACAGTATAGTGCAAGAGTTAAGACTGCATTGGTAAATAAAATTTTGGAAGAGTTAAAAAGAAATTATACTTTTAATATAAAAGGTAAAAGAGTTAAATTTTATTATGCCACTCAAATTGATATAAAACCTCCTACTTTTGTAATTTTTACTAATATAAATTCTGAAGATTTTCCTCAACATATAAAAAAATTTATGGAAAATAGTTTTCAGAAATATTTAGGCTTTGATAAGGTTCCAATAAGAATAATGTTTAGATTAAGAGATTAATGAGTAGTAATTTTTTCAGTTTTTTGAGAAATAGGAATAAGTTTTTGAAATTTAACTACTAAAGTAATTCTTCTATTTCTTGGATCTAAAGGATTGTCTTTAAATAAAGGAAAATTGTCTGCATATCCAGCAACAGATCTTATTTTTTCAGGAGGAATCCCGTTTTTTTCTAATTCTAACATAGCAGAAAGTGCTCTTGCAGTTGATAATTCCCAGTTTCCCAATTTACCTCGTCGCGAAGGAACTGCATCAGTATGACCTTCTACTTCAATTGTTACAGGCATATCTTTTAATTCTTTAGCAAAAACTGCTAAAATTTTTTTTGCTTCTGGTGTTAATTCAGCACTTCCAATAACAAATAAGGGTTTATTAAGAAGTTCTACTATTTCTAATCTAACAATTTTTTTCTTCTCTTCCACACTAATAAGAACATGTTCCTTAAGAGATTTTAAATGAGTTTCTACAATTTTTTTAAATAATTCCCCTTTACTTTTAACAGGTGGTATTTCATGAGGAATAGTTTTTAATTTAGAAGAAGTGATTTTCCCACTTTTATAATATTCCATAAGCATACTTATTCCTGCTTTTTTAAAGATATTAAATTTTCTAAAGTAGGCAGCTATTTGGGCTTTCTGTTTAGGTTCCATAATAGTAATTAACCACATCAGAAGAAAAAAAGTCATCATTCCAGCTAAAAAATCAGCATAAGCAACTTTCCAAGAACCTCCGTGATGACCTGCAACTACTTTTTTAATTTTTTTGATAATAATAGGTGGTGTGCTCATTAATTATTTTTTTCCTCTTATTAAATTTTCTAATTCTTCAAAAGATGGTCTTAGATTAGGAGAGATATTTCTTCTTGCAAACTCAACTGCTATTTGAGGAGCTCCACCTCCTATAAAATGAACAATAGCTGTTTTAATAACATTTAAATATTCTCTATATTGTTCACAAAAAAAATCCATTTTTTGAGCCAAAGGTGCCATAATTCCGTAACATGTTAAGATTCCGAAGAAAGTTCCAGCAAGGGCTATAGAAAGATGGTGTCCTAAAACTTCTGGAGGCTCATCAATTTTTCCCATAGTTAAGATAATTCCTAAAACTGCAGCTACCAAACCAAGACCAGGCATTGAGTCAGCTAATTTTTCTAATCTTTCTACAGGATTTTTTAATTCTTGATGAATTATTTCTATTTCATTTTCTAAAAGGGCATCCAGTTCAAAATGAGTAATATTAGTAGTTAAAATAGATCTAAAAGTATTTCTTATAAAATCAAGTGCTACACGATTATTTAATATCTTAGGGTAAGCTGAAAAAATACTACTTGCTTCTGGATTTTCTACATCCTGTTCAATAGAAATTAATCCTTCCTTTTTAATTTTTCTAAAAATATCATTTAAAAGAAGAAGTAAATCTGTAAAATCCTGTTTAGTATAAATTTGAGGTTTAGTAAGAGCCTGAATAGCTCCCTGAAAAACACCCTTTAAAGCTGGACCTGAAGAAGCTATAAATAAAGCTCCAAAGGCTGCTCCAAATATAATTAACCATTCTACTGGTTGAATTATAACTGAAAAGTTACCTCGCTCAAGAGCATATCCTCCAAATACACATACTAAGACTACTATCAAACCAACTATAGAAGGCATTACTCAGACCTCAGCTCTCTTATTAGTTCTCTTTCTTTATGAAGAATAAAATAGCTGAGTTTTTCTTTTATATCCTTAGGAAGATTAATAAATTTAACTGCTACTTCATAAAGATTTTCTTTTTTTTTCTCACATCGAACAACTTCGCCATAAAGATAAAATCCTAAAGGTTGATAAATATCGATTACAGTTTTAATCTCTACCAGATCTCCAAGTTCAAAAGGAATTTTTGAAGGGAATCTCATTCCTTTTTCACTAAGATTAACTTTCTGAAAAGGAAGTTCATTAAAACCTTCTTTTTCTCTTATAAGAATATTTATTAAATAATCTAATTTAGCATTTATTAATTTAAGCCAAGAATTTAAACCTTCATCTAAAGTATCTTTAAGAGGAATATAAGAAAAAAAAGGAATATCTCCTACAATACGAGCGATTTTATTTTCTATCTCTTCAGAAGAAATTTTTTTTACTTTTAAAGGTAAAATTACATCTATTCTAACAGCTTCTCTTTCCATGATATTAAAAAGATTCTAATTGTAAAATTCGGAAAAAACAAAAA
>Ga0190309_1000139_pt1 | contig 23309 bp, 27 predicted proteins | sample 48700767_MG_FD_161656 | JGI IMG/M metagenome (GOLD analysis project Ga0190309, IMG submission 161656) | Hydrothermal vent sediment bacterial communities from Southern Trench, Guaymas Basin, Mexico - 4870-07-6-7_MG | ecosystem: Environmental > Aquatic > Marine > Hydrothermal vents > Sediment ... | reverse complement strand
ACCACCCTCGCCCCCATCGTATTCTTCAATCCATAATATGCCCTTAACCTCCAGATCACCTCGCCGTAATCGTCAACTACAACATCGTCATATCCTATCCAGGGCTGAGCTATCTCGTCTGTTCTACGGCGTATAAGTGTTGGATGAGCAATCTCATACCACAAGTAGATCGGACCTGACTTATGCCTAACAAAGACTATGCTCGGCCTTTGTGAGATAACGTTTCTTAGGAGCTCCTCATCTCCGCCAGCCGCGTAAAGAAGTATAACATCCGACGATTCAACATCATCCATGACATCATCTAATTCCTTAATCCTCCTTATGCACGTGAGCGGCAACATCCTAAGCGGAAAATCCACCTTCGCAGATAGATCTGAGATCTCCTCCTCTATTCTCATTCTCTCCTCGGCTAGGTCACTCTCCGTTTGTATTCCGCCCCAAGGCCGCCAGCTAGTAGCCTCCCTCCTCTTATAGATGTTGTATGTTAAGATGGGCTTCACGATGAGTTCCACCTTGTATCACCTTCTTCTCATAGGTGTGGAACCTCCAAATTTAAGAGTTTGCCAGCCTCCATGAGTGCGTTGAGCCAATGTCCATAAGTCATAGATATGTGCTGTGAACCCACGATTAGGTTCGGAAGCCTCTCAACGCCGCCCGTTGCTTCAAGGCTGTAAGCCCTGTGAACCGTAAAGGTTATATAGTTTTTGTGCATATTCACATTTTGGTATTAACGTGCGTAATCACAGAAAGAGGTGAAAAAAGAATGGGTTACAGGTACAGATGGATGTACTACCTAACAGGCCTCCCCGGATGGATAAGATTTGGGTTCTCACCCGGATGGATAGGCAGGTCTCCAACTGGACTTCCGCCGACAGCTCAATGGCTGATACAAAGCGGGCTCCTACCGCAGTTCATGCAGTACCTACAAACGGCGGCTCCCACAGCGATGCCTCCAACCGGAACTCCAGCGGCGCCTACTCAGCTCCCAGCATCCTTCGCTCCGCAATTCACAAAGGAACAGGAGAAGCAGATGCTCGAACAGCAGGTCAAGATGCTGGAATCTCAGCTAGAGGCGCTTAGAAAAAGGCTTGAAGAGCTAAGTAAGTGAGGGAGGAGACGAGTTGCCTAGAGGAGGGTTTGGGAGGGGCTTCTGGTTCGGCTGGGGTAGGGGCTTCGGCAACCCCTACCCATTCTGCAGATGGTTCCCGTGGCTACCTAGATGGTGGTGGGCATACCCAGCCTTAAGCCTATATGGAGCCTTATGGGGTCTTCCATACTATCTTCCATACTATAGAGGATACTGGCCGATCTCCACCTTCATCCCGTTATACGGACCTTAACCGACACTAAAAGAGGGGAAGGAGGTGTTATAGATGCCTCGTGGTTTCGGTTTCTGGTTATGGTGGCTAATGGCTCCATACTGGTACCCGTACCTCTACTGGCTTTGGCGGTGTTGGTGGTTCCCGTGGCTTCCAAGATGGTGGTGGACAGGAATATACGGGCCTATAACACCCCTCTTGTCCCTTCCAGCCTACGCGGGATTGCCGAAAGAGCAAGAGATCGCACTCCTAGAGGAGCATAAGAGGCTCATAGAAGAGACGCTGAGCCAGATAAACAGGAGGCTTAAGGAGCTCGGAGAAGGCTCCTCAACAGAAACGAGTGGATAAAGAGGATAGGCAAATGGTTAATTTGAGAGTCGCTATTCCTACTAAAGGGGACAAGGGCCTAGAAGACTCTGTGTCGGAAGTTTTCGGCCGATCCGAAAAATTCACGATCTTGGAGATTGTCGACGGATCCGTAGTCAACGTTGAGATTGTGGAGAATCCGGCCGGAGAGTATAAGCATGGAGCTGGGCCGATAGTTGTGAAGATGCTCAAGGATATGGGTGTGACAGCGGTTGCGGCTAGCGAGTTCGGCCCAGGCGTAACTGTTCTGCTGGAACAGAGTAAGATAAAGATGTTCAAGGTTGAAGCGGGGATGCAGGTTGGGGAGATAGCCGAGAAAGTCATTAAAGAACTAGAGCGCTAACTACGGAACCTCGATAAGAACGGTTACAGGTTGAGCCTTCAGTTATTATGCTGATCACGGTAAAAGCATGAGATCGAAGCTGCAACGCTACTACGACTTTAACTTTAACGGTCACTCTCTGGCCGTGAACTCCATATCGGCTTCAACCCTCCTTAGAAGATGCATTCTCGGAGCCTGGGGGAGAAAAGCAATCTATAAAGTCGCAGAGAAGGAAAGGCTTCAACTCTCAACACAAACCTTATCTTAACCGTATCTAAAAAAATAATTGAGATTAAATTGTTAAGGCGGAGACGTAGACGCGGGCCTAGAGGGAGAATGCCTAAACCGGTAATGTTGGGGGTACAGCCTCCCATAAGCAGGTTCTTCCCCTTCCCTCAGAGCAACGGAACACCGATCTACCTCGAACCCGCGGAACTGGAGGCCTTAAGGCTGGTAGACTTGGAGGGGCTCTCCCAAGAGGATGCGGGGGAGAGAATGAGGGTGTCTCGCGGAACCGTCTGGAGGCTCCTCCAGAGCGCGAGAAAGAAGGTTGTCCAAGCATTGACTGAGGGGAGACCGATCTTCATCAACCCCTAAACCTACAACTTGAGAAGATACGGAGGCCTAATGAAGGGATATGGATAAAAGTTTATATATTTTGTGTGTAATCACATAATCGTATCTCTCAAATGAATAGGGGAAGTGAAAACGTTTGAAGGTTGCCGTTTCTGCTGTAGGCCCCTCATTAGATGCGTCCGTTGACCCGCGTTTTGGGCGTTGCGCATACTTCGTGATAGTCGACACGGAGACCATGCAGTTTGAAGCCTTAGAGAACCAAGCCCGGTACGCCGGGGGAGGCGCGGGAATCCAAGCCGCTCAGATAGTAGCAAGTAAGGGAGTTCAAGTAGTCTTGACTGGGCAAGTTGGTCCAAATGCCTATCAAGCCCTGTCGGCAGCCGGAATCCAGATAGTTACAGGAGTGTATGGAACCGTAAGGGAAGCCGTGATGAAGTTCAAGAGCGGTGAACTCAAAGGCACATCCGCACCCACAGTTCCAATGCACTACGGTATGGGCTTCGGCATGGGGATGGGTGGAGGCCGTGGGATGGGTATGGGACGTGGGATGGGTATGGGACGCAGAGCTGGAGGATTCATGCAGGCGACTTATCCCGGAGCGCCAATGATGCCTGCCCCTCCAATGACGAAAGAGCAGGAGATTCAGATGTTAAGGAATCAGATGAAGATTCTACAGGATCAGCTGGAACAGATAAAGAAGAGGTTAAGGGAGCTAGGGCAGTGAAGGGCCTCAGCTTTTCTCCGAAGCGGTTGGGATGATTGCCTTCGGACCTGTCCCTTCTAGGCGTTTGGGTAAGAGCTTAGGGATAAACAATATTCCCGCGAAGGTCTGCACTTACTCTTGTGTTTACTGCCAGCTAGGAAGAACTAAAGAGATAACTTTGGAAAGGAGAGCCTTCTACGATCCCGACCGTATCTTTAGGGATGTTAGAAGAAAGGTTGAAGAGGCTAGGACGAGAGGCGAGGAGATCGATTATCTAACGTTTGTCCCTGATGGGGAGCCAACCCTAGACTTGAATCTTGGGGTAGAGATAGAGCTCCTGAGACGGATAGAAATTCCCATAGCAATACTGACCAACGCCTCACTTCTCTGGCGCAGAGACGTGGAAGAAGACCTCTTGAAGGCGGACCTCGTCTCCGTGAAGGTCGACGCCGTCAGTGAAGGCGTCTGGAGAAGAATAAACAGGCCTCATAAATCCCTGAAAATATCTGAAATCCTAGATGGAATCTCCGAGTTCTCTAAGGAGTTTAAAGGGAAACTCATCACCGAGACTATGCTCATAAACGGCTTGGACTATACTGACGAAGCCGAGGAGATAGCTGACTTCCTCTCAGAGTTGAAGCCGTATAAGGCTTATGTGGCTATTCCGACACGGCCTCCGGCGGAGAAGTGGGTTAAACCCGCCGAAGAGGAAGTTGTAAACAAAGTCTTCCAGATATTCTCTGAGAGGCTTGGGTATGAGAGGGTTGAGTATCTAATAGGTTATGAAGGAAGCGCTTTCGTCTCAACCGGAGACATCGAGGATGACATACTCAGCATAGCATCCGTGCATCCTATCCGTGAGGAGGGAATGAGAGAACTTTTGAGGAGAGCAGGTGCGGATTGGAGCGTCGTTGAGAGGCTCCTAGACAAGGAGAAACTCCTACAACTCAAGTATGAAGGCCACAGATATTACCTAAGAAAATTCAAGAGTGTATAGGAAACTTAGACAAACAGAGATGGTGCACGTACTCTTTTTGGGATTTGACCCGGGATTATGATCCTACAGTTCAATTACGGCTCCGGTTCCCAGAGGCTTGCATCTATCCCCAAACCTTTTCTTCATCTCTTTGACGGCCTTCGACCCAGTGCAGTGGCACGGACATAGGAGTTCCGGATCGATCCTAGCTAGGTCATTCACTGTCGACTCGATCACTTCTCTGCTTGCTCCAATCAAGTGGAAGCCTCCTATAACGGCGTAGACCCTATCGGTTCTCATGATCCTCTTAGCCTGCTCCACGGTGTTCACTATTCCCGAGTGGGCACACCCCGATATAACCGCTAAGCCCTTACCCTTAACATTTAATATTAAGGCTTGATCATCCGGCATCGAGTCTTCAACGAACCTCTCGTTCTTGACCGTCCAGAAGCCTCGAACCTTCTCGTAAAGCGTAACCCTCTCAACCTCACCCGTAGTTGAGACGCCGCTCATCAAGGATACTGGATTTCTGGCCAAGATCAGCCTACCGCCCAACGATTCGACTTGGGACCTCTTGAACGGCGACCCGATGAACTTGAGGTACGGATCAAGTTTGTATTTCGGGTTGAATATTTCTGGGTGAGCCACTACGGGTATAGGCCTCTTCAAAGTTCTTAGGAGCTCGAGCAGTCCACCCGTATGGTCGTAGTGACCGTGGCTCAGAAATATGAGGTTAATCATGTTTAGATCCACGTTCAGAGTCTTCATGTTGTGTAGTAGGGTGTACGGCGACCCCCCAGTGTCCATCAGAAGCGAGAATTTTGGTTTAGGAACCTCTATGAGAATGGATAGGCCGTGTTCAGGCCTCAACCCCTTAAGTTTACCCTCTTCCGTGGATGAGTCTTCAACCAGCACCCTCAGCCTGAACCGCTTAATCAAGAAGTTTCCCCTCCATTTAAGTCTTCAAAATTAAAGTGAACCGCGGTAATGCCTCGTTGAGGGGCATCCTACACACTTTTTGGATATATACCTCTCGCATGATGCACAGTCGACTTTACATGGAGCTAAGGTTAAGCCTTTATGGGTAAGATTTTCTCTTATGGGCAGAAAGGGCGAGTAATAGATGTCCATCACCGGATAAAATTCAGACCTACGGATTCCTTTCCCGCTTCGTATGGAGCATCTCCCGAACGCTATACTCTCGAGGGTATCCTTATCTTCGGCTATCATCAAGGCGACCACGTTATATCCTCCAGTTGTTGTAAATATGTAGACGATTCTTGGGCACTCCTTGAAACGCTCTAGAAGTCGACACGTGTCCTCCCACTTTTCCATCTCCATAAGGACGACAGCCATACAGATACCGAAGTATTTTACGTTCATCTGAGCCGATACCTTTATCGCTTGCTCTTTCAAGAGTCTGTCAACTCTATTCTTGGCGCCCATAACAGAGTAGCCAACGATCTTCCCAAGGTCTTTGTAGGTTGTTCGCCCATCGATCACCAACTGCGATATTATCTTCCTGTCGATGGCCTTCATACCGATCACTGTATTTTTTAAACTAAACTTATATATAACATCTTATTTATTAAAACATCTAACGTCTCGGAGGCAGATGTTTGCAACAGCGGGATAGGAGGCGTGCATTCGAGGAGCATCTAAAAAGAGTTAAGGAAAGGATGGCGAAGGTTAAACATAAGATAGCTGTGATCAGCGGGAAGGGAGGGGTGGGAAAAAGCGTCGTCACGGTCAACCTCGCCATGGCCTTCGCGTTGAACGGGAGGGAAGGCCGCGTCGGCATCCTAGACGCTGATATTCACGGACCATGCGTACCAAAGATTATAGGGTTGAAGGGGAAAAGGCTCATCGCGGGTCCGCCCGGAATCTTCCCCGCCTCTGGGCCGCTGGGCGTCAAGGTGGTCTCGATAGATTTTCTTCTTCCTGGGCAGGAGACTCCTGTTATCTGGCGTGGACCCTTAAAGTATCAAGCAATAAGGCAGTTTCTCTCGGATATCGTCTGGGGAGAGCTGGATTATCTCTTCATAGACTTGCCTCCTGGAACGGGTGATGAACCGTTGAGCGTAATGCAGCTTCTCCCCGACATGGACGGAGTTGTAATAGTGACCATTCCCTCAGAGGTGTCGAGGGATGTGGTCATGAAGGCTGTGAGCTTCGCTAGGCATCTGAACACGCCGATCATAGGGATACTCGAGAATATGAGCGGCTTCGTCTGCCCGAACTGCGGGGCTGAAATCAACATCTTCAGGGTCGGCGGAGGCGAGAAGATAGCGAAGGAGATGAACGTTAGATTCCTAGGCAGAATCCCGATAGACCCGAGGATATGCGAGGACTCCGATGAAGGCGTGCCATTCGTGATGAAACATGAAGACACAGCGGCGGCGAAAGCATTCATGAAGATCGCTAAGAAGATAGAGGAGATAGTTGAGGCTGAAAGGGATTAGGGGGGAAGGAGGAGCAGTGCGCTTAGTAGCCTCCACAGGAGGTAAGGGTGGAACCGGAAAATCAACATTCGCGGTTTTATATGCGCTGAGCCTCTCAAAGAAGGGAAGGAAGGTTCTGCTTTGTGACTGCGACGTTGAGTGCCCGAATGATCATCTGCTTCTCGGAGTGAAGCTCCAGAAAGGGAAATTCATATACCGGGACTTCCCAAGGCTTAACGCTGAGAAATGCGTGAGATGCGGGCTATGCTCGAAGGCCTGCAAGGAGAACGCTATCTTCTGGGTTAAGGGTAAGCCGCCGATGATCTTCGATGAACTATGTAGCGGGTGTGGAGCATGCTGGACTGTCTGCCCCCAGAAGGCTATAGAAAGAGAGAAGAAGCCTGTAGGGGAAATCTTCGAGACGAGAGTAGATAGGAACCTCTGGCTCATAACTGGAATGTCTAAGCCTGGCATCTCGGAGACGGGGCCCGTGGTTAGGGATGTTAAGAAGAGGGCTCTTGAACTCGCCGAAGACGTAGGCGTAGACATATTGATAGTTGATACGGCTCCAGGAACACACTGCAACGTTATACAAGCTCTTCTCGGATGCGATAAGGCATACGTGGTTACGGAGCCAACTCCGCTCGGGGCGCATGACGCTTCCCTAATACTTGAGCTCCTAAAAATAATGGGGATTTCGTCAGAGATCGTTCTGAACAAGGCCGACGTTGGGAAAGAATCGGTCATTGAAGAGATCGCTGAAAGCTATGGTGTGCGGATAACCGTCAAGATACCTTATTCAGAGGAGCTCGTCAGAGCCTACTCTGAGGGAAGACTGGGCAGGATGGTGAATCTGTTATGAAGATAGTCGTCGCGTCTGGTAAGGGTGGAACTGGGAAGAGCATGTTTGCGAGCTCCCTGTCTCTTCTCTTCTCTGAGGAGAAGAGGGTGGTCGCCTGCGACTGCGATGTAGACGCTCCAAACCTGGGCCTCTGGCTCGGTGTGACATCCTACGACATCGTCGAGCCAATATCAACTTCGGAAAAGGCGGAGATAGACGACGGAAAATGCACGGGCTGTGGAAGATGCTTCGAAAACTGTTCATTCGGAGCGATAGAGAAGGCTGATTCAAAGTTTATTGTGAACCCGTTGCTCTGTGAGGGATGCGGGGTATGCCGTATAGTCTGCCCAGCCGAAGCCGTAAAGATCAAACCCGTCGCGAATGGAGAGATAAGAATCAAGGAGACTGTGTGGGGCTTCCCTCTGGTCTCCGGACAGCTCAAGCCTGGAGAAACCGGCTCCGGAAAGATAGTTCAGGAGCTTAAGAAGAGAGCTGAGAGAATGGCTCATGATGTTATGATTCTGGACGCGGCGGCGGGGATAGGATGCCCAGTGATCTCATCGGTAACAGGATGCGATTACGCCGTTCTAGTGGCTGAGCCTACCCCGAGCGGCTTCTCGGATTTGGAGAGAATCCTCAGGATCGTGAACCACTTCGGGATACCTTACGGGATAGTCTTGAACAAGTGGGACATAAACCCTGACGTGTCAAGGAAGATGATGGAGTGGAGTGGAGAAAAGTTTCTGGGAAAGATATCCTACGACAGGGAGGTTATCAACTCAATCGTGAACCTCAAGCCGGTTATCATGTCGGAGAGCAAGGTTAAGGGCGAGATCGAAGATATATTCAGTAGGATCAGGGAACTCGTCTCCACCATGCTATGATGTAACTTATGGAGCTTCGCTTTACTCTTTGGCGGGTAGCCTAGTGGCGTTGGGGAGTATTATTAATTTAAAAGTTGAATTAACATATTTTTTATTAAAATTTTAGAAAAGTTTAATAATCACGCTACAACATTTTCTTGTTGAAGAGGGAGACCATGGAGGATTCTAGGCTTCTCGTGGTTAGCTTGGTTTCGATCTTCATAGTTGTTTTCTTAGCTGGTTTATTAGCTTCACCCTCCATTTTATGGAGTGAATCCGGTGGGTTGAGGGTTGTTGTCACGATTCCTCCGCAGGCCGAGTTCGTAGAGAAGGTTGGAGGCGAACATTTACAAGTCACGGTTCTGGTTCCTCCCGGAGCGAACCCGCACACTTACGAGCCGACGGCGAGGCAGATGATAGAGGTTGCTAAAGCGAAGATATACTTCCAAGTCGGTTCAGGAATAGACCTTGAACTGACCTTTACGGAGAAGCTCATCAAAATCAACAGCGGGATAATAGTCATTAACTGTTCGGAAGGCATCCAGATCGTAGATAGGGACCCTCACGTCTGGCTTTCCCCAAAGAATGCAAAGATAATCGTGAAGAACATCTATAAAGCGCTGGTTCAGGTCGACCCCGAAAACGAGGAATATTACCGGAGAAATATGGAGTCGTACCTCAAGGAGCTGGAGAGCCTTGACGAAGAGATCAGAAGGATTCTGGAGAACCTCACCGATAGATGCTTCATAGTCTATCATCCAGCTTGGGGATACTTCGCAAGGGACTACAACCTAACTCAGATACCTGTCGAGAAGGAAGGGAAGGAACCGACCGCTAGAGGTTTGATGGCTCTGATCGATCAAGCCAGAGAGCTCAATAAGAAAGTGATCTTCGTTTCACCCCAATTTGACAGAAGAAAGGCTGAAACCATAGCTGAAAACATCGACGGTAAAGTCGTGTTTTTAGACCCCTTAGCCAAAGATTACGTAAATAACTTGCGGTTAGTTGCGTTGAAGATTGCTGGGAGCATGAGTTGAGATGGATGAAGAGGTAATCCGTCTGGAGGACGTCTGGGTTCAGTATAACGGCGTAACCGTGCTGGAGGGGGTAAACCTCTCAGTTCAGAACCTAGACTTCCTAGGGATCATAGGGCCTAACGGAGGGGGAAAGACCACTCTCCTCAAAGTTATTCTAGGATTGGTAAAGCCTAACCGCGGGAAGGTTACAGTTATGGGGGGTCCGCCGGAGAAAAGTAGAAGGTTCATCGGATACGTCCCTCAGATTACACATTTCGATAGGGAGTTTCCGGCAACTGTCTTGGACGTCGTGTTGATGGGGCTTCTTGGACGCAAAGGCCTCTTGAGGAGGTACACCGAAGAAGACAGGAAGGCCGCGTACAAGGCGCTGGAATCGATGGAAATGCTTGAACTGAAGGATAGGCAGGTAGGCAAGCTTTCTGGGGGAGAGCTCCAGAGAGTCCTCTTAGCCAGAGCGTTAGTGTCAGACCCTAAGATACTACTGCTCGATGAGCCGACGGCGAGCATCGACGAGCCGACAAAGACTCAGCTCTATGAACTCCTTAAAGATTTGAATAGAAGGATCACGATAGTTTTGGTATCACACGATATTGGTGTGATCTCGGCTTATGTAGATAAGATCGCCTGCCTCAACAGGAGGCTCTTTTATCACGGCTCTAAAGAGATCACAGCGGAGATCATGGAAGAAACTTATCGATGTCCGATAGAACTTATAGCCCACGGTGTTCCTCACAGGGTGCTCAAGAAGCATGAGGGGGAGTAAGAGCATTGTTGGAAATTCTACAGTATGAATTCATGAGGAACGCTCTGATCGCCGGATTGTTGGCGAGCGTAGCGTGCGGGATAATCGGGGTTCTGGTGGTGGTGAAGAGGATGGTGTCGATCAGCGGGGGGATATCTCACGCGGCCTTCGGGGGAGTTGGGCTCGGATACTTTCTGGGTTTCGACCCAGTCTTCGGGGTTCTTTTCTTCGCAGTCGTCTCCGCCTTAAGCATGGGGATACTCCGTGAAAGAGTGAGACTGAGCGAGGACGCCGCGGTCGGAATCTTGTGGGTGACCGGTATGGCTCTGGGAGTTATCTTCGTCGGTCTCACTCCAGGTTACGCCCCCGACCTCTTCAGCTACCTTTTCGGGAGCATATTGACGGTTCCGTTCCTCGACTTAGTTGTGATGGCGGCTCTCGACGCGGTTATAATCTTAGTGGTATTTCTGCTCTACGAGGAGTTTATGGCTATATTGTTCGACGAGGAGTTCGCAACCGCCTCAGGGGTTCCCGTGAAACGTGTATATACTGTTCTCCTCTCCCTAGTCGCTCTAACGGTTGTGGTGTTGATGAGGATAGTCGGCTTAGTCCTCGTGATAGCCATGTTGGCCATCCCATCGACGATCGCTTGGCAATTCAGCCACAGACTGAAAGAGATGATGATCCTTTCAGTTATCATCACCGCTGTATTCACTGTAGAAGGCCTCTGGCTCTCCTACCTCTTCGATTTAGCGTCCGGCGCAACCATAGTCCTCGTCTCCCTAGCAACATTCCTACTCTCCTCAGCTTTGAAGAAGATATCCAGATAAAGAGAGCCCCCCAAAGAATGATCTGGGCTCTTTTACTGGTCTTGTGAATGTTCCAGCCGATCTATAGGAACTCTTTGAGGAGGTCTCTTAGAGATTTAACTTCGCGTCTCGCTCTCCGGATGCTGATTTCAGGTAGTCCATCCTGCCCCACGGAGAAGTCGATGTCCCACCCCTCCCTCTCACCAATCCTCGCGAACTCGATCAGCTCCTCGACCCTCTCATGCCACTTAAGATCGGAACCATCCAAGACGGAAACCTCCCTGACACACCACAGTTCCCTTTAACTCATATAAAGAGTGCGAAAAAAAGGACAGTAAGAAACTTCTGAAACCTTATTTATCCCAGAAAAAGAATATAAGAGCTGGAGAGGAAAGAGGTTAGAGAAGACTATGGGCCCGTAGCTCAGCAAGGATAGAGCACCGGGCTTTTAACCCGGGGGTCGGGGGTTCAATTCCCCCCGGGCCCGCTACAACGAACCCGGGACCTTTTCGATGTTTACTTCCGCTTCCTGAACAGTTTGACGCCATCCATACCCAAACCAGCCTCTATCAGTTTGATGCTTCTCCAAGCGCCACTTGTAGATGTACACGGTTTCCCTCTTGACGCTCAGCCTTTCGGCAAACGCTTCCGTCTCACGGATCCCCTGTCGGCTTAACGCGTAAAGAGGCCTTGGTTAAACTGGCCATGTAGGAGAAGTTGATCTAAATATGGAGTCGCCTGAAAGAGGAAGTTTTTCGGCAGTTATCGATGGTTAATCCCTCGTCAGCCAAGCCGAAAGATTCAATCGTCGATTCTACATTAGAATATGTGGGAGGGTACCTGTTTGGGGCGGAGACTCGCCTTTGGAGTAGACCTCGGAGGAACGAATATTAGGGTTGTCCTCGGAGACGATAGGGGCAATATTCTGGCTAGGATTTCTGAGCGAACCGAGATCGATAAGGGCCCGGAAGGTGTCAGCAGACAGATCATCCGTATGATAAGGTCGATCAGAGTTGGAGGCTTCAAACTCGAGAACGCTGTAGGCGTTGGGATAGGCTCAACCGGCCCTCTAGACCTTAAGAGGGGAGGCCTCCTTAAACCCACAAACATACCCTACGACTTCGTTCCCCTAGTGGAGCCCATTTCCTCCGCTCTGGGTCTTGAGACCCGTCTCCTCAACGACTGCTCAGCCGCCGTCATGGGTGAACGTTTCTTCGGGGCTGGAAGAGGCCTAGAGAACTTGGCGTACATAACTATAAGCACGGGTATCGGGGGTGGAGTCTACGTGAACGGCCACCTCCTTCTGGGAAAGGACGGGAACGCGGCGGAGATCGGCCACTTCACCGTGGACTATGATGGAAACCTCATCTGCGGATGCGGAAGGAGGGGACATTGGGAGGCGTACTGTTCAGGAAAGAACATACCAAAATATGTTGAGCTGGCCTTAAAGAGGAGGAGCCGCGAAGAGGTTGAAAGGAGCTCCCTCTCGAAGAGGCCTAGGGTCTCAGCCAGATACCTCTACACTGCCGCTAAAGAGGGTGACCGCCTCGCCTTACAGATCGTAGAGGAGATCGGAAAATTGAACGCTGTAGGGTTCGCATGCGTCAACGACGCCTACGATCCGGAACTGATAACCGTTGGCGGCTCTGTAACCTTGAACAACAAGAAATTGGTGATGGAGCCAATTAAGCGGTATATAGGTGAACACACAAGGAACAGGGTGCCAAAGATCATGGTTACGCCGCTGGGGGAGGACATAGTCCTGTACGGAGCCTTAGCGCTCATACTCCATCAAGACGAAACCTAGAACGTCATCCAGAGAGGAACATGACCAAAAAGTCAAGAAAAGCTGGAGTATTCCTCGTGGGTCCTGTTTTCTCCTTGTAACCTGCAGGCTTGCGGAGGCGGTTGAAGACAGGTTTGAACGGTGAGGTCATCGGCAACCTCTTTTCTTTACACCCGTCACAGCTGCAAGTATCAACGCTGAATCCGTGTCCTCGCCGGCGGAGACCTTGATCCTTCGGATGGTCTTCTCGCTGTGCGGGTTTATCCATTCGTATCCGTAGAGTGTGACGTCTTGGCCTGTAGACGTCTTCCCCTGCCATAACGGGTCGACAGCGTACGTGGTTATGTATCCTTGATGGCGGTGAACCATGTGGATCAGCGGGTCGGCGTGCCTCCTGTTCCACTCCGCCACGTTCCAGCCGTATTCCGCCCTAACATCAACGGTTGAACCGTCCTCATACTCTACAGTGTAGCGGCCGATGATCTTCCGGCGTACACTTTTCATGGAGCATGCATGGAGGAAGACTATGCTTTCAAGCTTGTCATCGACGGGGATCGAAACCTCAGAGGGGTAACGTTGATCCTTAACGGATTCTCCCTCAACTACGACGAGTCCGCCCCCAAGCTTGAAGGGTATTCTTCCTAAACGCTCTTCGCCTTTCGGTAGGGTGGAGAGGTCGAAGCCTCCCTTCCATCCGCTCTCATCCCTCAACGTTGAGGTGTAAACCTTACTTAGGTCGATGGGCTTAAACTCTGCATCCTTCAGCTGGGATGGATAGACCTTCCCTCCAAGTTTCGATCTGATCCTAGGGATCAGCTTCGTGATCATTCTGTCCATGGTCCACCTCAACTCGTCGCTGTAATGGTTCGTCCAGATCATGTTGGCCGAGTAGATGAAGTCGTAGAGCTTGCCTTTAGCGGCCAACGTGTACTCGTCTGTCCTGCACCAAGTTGAGACTTCGGCTCCTATGACTCCGGGCTTGGCACTCCTACTTGTGAAACGTGTGTAATGGCTCGAGTAGAAGTTTCCCATTATAACCTTGAAGCCGTGCTGTAAGAGATGGTCTTCGATATCCTCGTCTGGACGGAAGTACCAGACGAAGTCCAGCATGATTATGTCTTTGGGGATAGCGTCGATCGCTTCGGCTGCGCTGTACCACCTGAAGGGTTGAAGCATGTCAGCCCATATCATCATGCCTAAACCTTTACTCTTGAGGTACCGATAGATTTCGTTCACGTCTTTGGCGTAGAGTTCGGCTCTACTTTTCCCTTTACACCTCTCGCAGACAGCCATAGTGTAGGCTTCGTCGTGCCCCATATGGACGTACCTGAGAGGCTTGAAGACCTCAACCACCTCGTCGATCATGTCAAAGACTATCTTGCGGCTCTCAGGGTGCAGAGGGCAGTAACAGTCATAGTAATCCTCTCTCTTCTCTTCTCCCTCAGCTTTCTCAGCTATCTCGGGATAAGTGATCGTTAAGTACTGGACATGGCTCAGGGACTGCACTTCCGGGATAACCTCGAAGCCGTACTTCCTAGCGTACTCAACGAGGTCTCGGACTTCTTCCTTCGTTAAGTAGCTACCTCCGCCGACCATGTCACCGTGAGGTACAGGAGGCGCCTCTCCTCGAGCCGCTTTCTTGTTAGCTCTCTCCCAAGCTTCGTTGATCTCGGGGCGTCTATCAAACTTCATCCCTGCTGTGACTTGGAGGAAGATCGTATTCATCCTCATGGGTGCCAGAAGATACCTGATCATCCTCTTGATGAACGGGATTTCCTCCCTTGGAGGTATGCCGAAGTGGACTCCTCTAATGGCCATTCTGGGGTAATCCTCGATCAGGCAAGCTTCAGCCTCCATTTTTTCTCCGCTCAGCCAGAAAAGCTGGAGTAAGGCCTCAACCCCGTATATCAAGCCTCTTCTGTCTAAGGCTTTTAGGAGCACCTTCTTCCCATCGACTTTCAAGGCGTAGCCTTCAGGCTTATCCGCCTTGAGGCTTGGTTCACCGTCGACAAGGCTGCATTCTCCCGGCTTTCCTAAAGCAACGACGCCTACACGGGTACCTGCCTCATGCTCTCTCAGGACTGGAATTCTAACCCCAAAGTCTTCGGAGAGCTTCTCAACCAGAAGTTCAGCCGCGAAGAGCGTGTCATCCGAGGCCTCCCTCCCAACCAAGACCCCCTTCATCTCTGCCAGCTTGAAGGCCTCCCCTTCAGGGCCCATCTCCATCCTCTGCGGGATCGGGAAGAGTTTCGGCTCATCTAGGCTTGAACCCCAGACCTCTAACTCCTTCAAGATGAGGCTTCTGTTGAAGGAGTCCAACCGAACTATCAGGGATGAAGCCTCCAAGCCGACGTTGACCCAGACCCGCTCCTCGGTAATGGGCTTTCCGGGAAGACTCGTCTCTAGACGCCCTACGAGACGGTAGCCCTCCTCCGGGTTCCTTCTTGCGTAGACCCATAAACCGTTCAAAGCCGACGTTACTTGGCCTTCTTTACGGCGCACATCTTGGACGACGACCACACGGTCGATGAAGTAGGGCTTCTTAAATTCGACAGCGATGTCAACCCCGATCTCCCCTAAAGTATCTCCACTCCAGCCGACCATCGAGGTTTCATCGCCATCCGTCAGGCTTCCGTCAGTGAAGGGGATGGAACCGCTTTTCACAGCCTTCTCCTCGATAAGGTCCGGAAAGAGCTCCTCCTTAAGGCCTCGACGTTGGTAGGTGTAACAGCCTTCAACTGCCTCTGCTTTTCCATTCCCGGTTAAACAGCCAAGAGGCATCACGTAACCTCCTTACATCCCTTCCTATAATAAGAGTAAGCGTAAATAAAGATTAGGATGGTTCTGTTGCTTTAGTAGGTCTTCTCATCTCGATTTTTTGCGGGGGCTTCCCTTGGTAAGCTGGATGCACCGATCTTAGAGGCTATCCCATCAATTTTTAGGCCTCTCTTCACTCTTCAAAAAAGGGTTCAACTTTTCTATAGGATGCCCTAGAAGAATAAACCGAAAGATTAAAAGGAACCTGGTTTCTGAAGCTAATTCTCCGGCCTGAGAAGTCTTTCTAGTGTCCTTTTGTAAACCTTGATGCTTGCGAGGAATTCCTCAACCTCGATGTATTCGTCCTTGGTGTGGCTGAGCCGCGAGTTTCCAGGCCCGTAAGTGGCTACGGGAACCCCTAGGCTGGCCCCGAAGATGTTCATGTCACCTGTCCCTGTCTTCTTTATGAGCTTCGCCGAGACACCTAAGACCTCCCTTATCGAGTCTTTTAGGGCTCTTATCAGGCGGCTCTTCCTGTCAGCGACGTAAGGCTCAACCATGTCGAGAACCTTTAGCTCAACCGAGACCCCGGTTTTTTCACGTCCATACTCCTCAACCAATTTCTTAACAATCTGGAGAGCCTCATGACATCTGAGGGTTGGGGGGAGCCTCAGATCCACATTCACCGTGCACTCGTCCGGGACGACGCCGAAGCCTCCGCCCTCGCTCCTTATACCCGTTATGATGGGGGTTGGAGAGTAGAAGATTCCGTGCGGCGACTCCTTAGCCTTAAAGAACATCTTCAACCGGCTCCATAAACCATAGGCCTCCTCTACGGCGTTACGGTGGAGGTGTTGAGCCCCAACGTGGCCGGCTTCGGTTTTACAGGTCACCTTGAAGTTGAGTCTCCCCCTGTAGGCGAACGTTATGTTTCCAGCCCCGCTTGGCTCCCCGAAGATTGCGTAGTCAACCTTTAAGCCGTCGTCGACGAGTTGGCGTATTCCCCGCGAACTCCTCTCTTCATCGACAACGCCAACCATGAGAACCCTGCCCGAGATATCCTCAAGCTCTAGGAGGGAGGCGGCCACAATCATGGCAACGAGAGCGGACTTGGCGTCGACTGCACCCCTCCCGTGGAGCCTTCCATTCTCGAACCTCACGGGTATCCAGCCTGGAACGGTGTCCATGTGGCCGCAGAGCATTACGGTTGGGGAGCCTCCTCCAACCTCCCCATGGACGTTTCCAGCCTTATCCAGCTGGACGTTCCTGAAACCTAGAGCTTTCATCTCCCCTTTGAGGAGGGTTGCCAGCTCCTGTTCCCTTCCGCTTGGACTGTACGTCTTTAGAGCCTTCTCTAAGAGTTTTATTGGATAATCCCGTTCCATCAACCTATCTTCTGCTCCTCTTCTCTCAAAGTGTCCTCCAGTATCTGCGCCGCCTCCGCTAGTTCGTCCTCCTTTATCACGAGTGGGGGTAGAAGCCTTATAACGTTCCTACCTGAGTATAGCGGGATCATACCTCTCCTTATGCAGCCCATCAACACATTATAGATGTCGACCCGACATTCAACACCTATCATCAAGCCTAATCCCCTGACATCCCTCACGATCCTTAAGTCCTGAAGGTTAGAGAGCAGCTCCATGAAGAACCCGCCTAAGCGGCGGGCTCTCTCAACGAGCCGTTCCTCGACTATGATGTCGATCGTTGCGCACGCCGCGGCGCAAGCGAGTGGATTGCCCCCAAAGGTTGTTGTATGCTCGCCGACGCGGAGGGAATCCATGATCTCGCTTCTAGCCAAGGTTGCGCCCATCGGCAAGCCGCCGGCTATGCTCTTCGCTACGCACATCACGTCGGGGGAGACCCCCCAATGCTCGGAGGCCCACATTCTTCCAGTTCTACCGAAGCCCGTCTGAACCTCATCTAAGATCAGGAGCGCACCATGCTCGTCGCAGAGTTCTCTTAAGCCTTGGAGGAAGCCTTCCGGTGCTATGTGGACTCCGCCCTCCCCTTGAATGGGCTCGGCTATGACGGCGGCGGTCCGGTTCGAGATAACTTCCTCAACCCTGTCGAGTCTCCCGAAAGGAACGAATTTGAAGTTGGGGATAAGAATAGATTTGAATGCTTTACGGTACTTTGGGTTCCAAGTTGCTGAGAGGGCTCCTAAGGTCTTCCCGTGGTAGCCTCTAACCATCGATATGAACTCGCTTCTACCCGTGTACTTCACGGCGAGTTTTATGGCGCACTCGACGGCTTCGGCTCCGCTGTTCGAGAGGAAGACCTTTTCCAATCCTTCAGGAGCGATCTTGATGAGCCTCTCCACGAGTTCAGCTCTCACATCGTTGTAGAGGGAACTGTGGCAGAATATCAGCCTCTCGCACTGTTCCCTGATGGCCTCAACGACGAGGCTTACCCCATAACCCCCCATACAGTCGAGGTATCTGCGTCCCTTAACATCGTAAAGGAGGGCGCCTCTCCCTCTGCGTATGCAGATCGGGAACCTATGATAGACTCGAGCTAGATGTGACTCCTCAACCTCCACTATGCGGCTCTCATCCAAGGGTTACCACCGTCCCAACCTTATGTTCCATTGCGCTCGTCACCGGGTTCTCAACAAACCCGGAGGAGATTATCGCCTCCTTAACGCCTGCCCTTAAGGCCTCTATCGAGGCTAGAACCTTCTTGTCCATTCCGGGACCGACCTTCCGGAGGAGGCTCTCCGCCTCCTCGAGAGATATCTCCTTTAGGAGTTTTCCGTTCACAATCACTCCTCGGACATCCGTCAGGAATATTATGCTTTCCGCTCTTAGGCCTCCGGCCAAGTATGCTGCCGCCCTATCGCTATCGACGTTTAGGAGCTCGTGTTCTTCTCCTACGGCTATGGGGGCTACGACGGGAACGTATCCTGACAGGGCTAGGAGGTTTAGGGGGGCAGGGTTGACATCTATGATCTTCCCTGTGAAGCCGCCTTCGATTATGCGCCTTCTACCCCTCTCATCGATTATGAGGAGCCTCTTCTTCCGTCTAGCTCTGAGGATGGCCGCGTCGACCCCTGAGACCCCGAATGCGGGAATATTCTCGCTTAGAAGCCACCTCACAACAGTCTTGTTGACTTTCCCAGCCATAACCATCGTATATATCTGCACGGTTTCGTAGTCCGTGTAGCGGCTCCTTATACCGCTGGGGGATGTTATGAAGACCTGTTTCTTACCGATCTTCTCGGCCACCCTTGTAACCTCGTCGCCTCCGCCGTGAACAATCACCATGCTGTCGCGCTTAAGGGTCTCTTTGATGTCGTCTGAGAGGTTTCGGTTCATACCCTTCTCGACTATGTCTCCGCCGATCTTGAGAACAATCAACCTTCTCCACCACCAAACCGTCAGATTGGATGGAGGCCTATATCCCTCAAGCCTTCCCTCTCATCGCACCCGAGGATTATGTTCATGTTTTGGACGGCTGTCCCGGCGGCTCCCTTGATCAGGTTATCCAGAGCTGAGAGGGCTACAAGTCTGGGGGCATGATCGTCGATCTCAAAGCCTAAGTCACAGAAGTTTGTCCCGACAACTATCTTCGGGTCTGGATACCGGAAGACCCCCCTCCTATCCCTAATGAACCTTATGAAGGGTTCTCCGGAGTAGAAGCCCCTGTAGAGCCTCCAAACATCGATGGGCTTCATGGGCTCCTTCAAGAAGAGGTGGCAAGTGGTCAGTATGCCGCGCACCATGTTAACCGCGTGGGCTGACATCGAGACCAAGACTTTTCCGCCGGAGAGGACGCCGAGCTCCTGCTCGATCTCAGCCGTGTGGCGGTGCCCAACAGGTTTGTAGGGCCTCACCACGCTGTAATGTTCTGAGTGGTGGACCGACCTAGACACTCCGTAGCCGGCTCCTGAAGACCCAACCTTCGCGTCGATAACTATACGGTCAGTCTCAACCTTCCCAGCCTTAATGATAGGGGCCATAGCGAGGATGGCGCACGCGGCCATACAGCCCGGACAGGCCACTAGCTGAGCTCCCCTTATCTCTTCTCTATGTAGTTCAGGTAGCCCATACACTGCCTTGTCAAGCAGGTCGGGATTGGCGTGCTTCCAACCGTACCACCTAACATAGTCTTCCGGATTCTTGAGCCTAAAGTCGGCGCTTAAATCTATGATCTTGATCCCGGTCTCGAGGATGCTGGGAACAAGGTTTGATGATACTCCGTGAGGCGTAGCCATGAAGAGTAGGTCGCACTCCTCCACGGCTTTCTTCAGGTCCGGCTTAACAAACTTCAGGTCTGTTTGGCCTCTCAGGTTTGGGTGTAGACGGTAGACGTACTGTCCGGCGTAGGTGTTCGAGGTTGCCATGGTCAACTCCGCTTTTGGATGCCTGATTAGGAGGCGTAAGAGCTCGCCTCCCACGTACCCTGAAGCTCCTATAACTCCAACCTTCACTTCTTCGCCACCTCCACCACATAGTCAATTATTTTATCGGCTATGTCGATCTTAGTTGCTGAGGAGAGGCCTCTAAACTCGGCTCTGCCGTTAACTTCATGGACGAGTAAGCCCTCAGGGCTCTCCATGCAGTCAACGGCGAGAACCCCTCCGCCTACGGCTTCGGCGGCCCTAAAGGCTATCTCCTTCAACTCGTCCGTTAAGGGGCAGGCCTTGCTGACTCCGCCTCTGGCCACGTTTGTTCTCCACTCCCCCACCCGTGAATAGCGGTACGCGGCCGCGACAACTTCATCCCCAACCACGAGGGTCCTGATGTCCCTAGGAGGCCTCTCAACATACTCTTGGAAATAGTATATTTGGAGCAGGGCGTTTCGGATTTCTTCCCTTGCCTCGATTATGGCTTGGGCGGCCTCCCTGCTCTTTACCAAGGCTATAAGCCTACCCCAGCTCCCGGAGACAGGCTTCAGAACAGCTGGGTACCCGAGGGCGTCCAACGCCTTTAAGGCGCCTTTTTCCGTGAAAGCTATGAGCGTCTTGGGGACGGGAACCCCTGCCTTTATGAGGGCTAGGGTCGTGTAGAGCTTGTTTCCGCATACTTCTGAGACCTTGAAGGGGTTGATCACGGTCAGCCCCTTACTCTCAAGTATCGCGGCTAGGTGTAGGCCTCTGAAGTGGCTTATGCACCTCTGGACAACGATGTCTCCGAACGTCGATCTCACTTCCTCGGGTTCTTCTAGGGTGTCGAGGTATATCTCCTTCGAGTCCACTAGCCTCGGTTGGAGGTTCCTCTTCTTTATGGCCTTAAGTAGGGCTTTCTCCTCCCATTTGACCCTATCATAGGTTATCCCTACAGTTATCATCGGTTACTATTCGCCCCAGTCTTCTCCCTCGATCTCGGCGGGCCTCAGCTCGATCTCGCCGCTCTCCGTGACGACTACCTCGTAGTCCATGCCGCAGTCTGGGCAGCTCACGATCTCGCCGGAGATCACGTCTTCAGGTATCTCCAGGTCACCATCACACTCGGGACATTTCTTAATTAATTTAACCGCCCCCTTAAACTTCCTAATAGGAAGGATAAGTTTTTCTTATAAATTTTTCGGACAAAATCAAAATTCATAATTTCAATAAAACTTTATGTGAAAAAACATGAATGTTGAACTTCAAAGATCATCACTCTCTAGGATGAAAAATTCCGAAAAACGTTATATTTCGTCTAGTTTATATGTGAGATTTGAGGTAATTCCTACGAGTTTCGGAGGAATCTTTAGTGCCAGCAAAACTTGACGAGGTGGATAAAACAATTCTTGAGATGCTTCAAGACGACGCCCGTATAGCCTTCAGGAGAATAGCAGAGAAGGTTGGTGTGAGTGAGGCAACGATCTTCGTTAGGGTGAAGAAGCTGATCAAGAAGGGGGTTATAAAGCGGTTTACGGCTATAGTTGCTCCTGAACTTGTAGGCAAGGGGTTGACGGCTTTCGTCCTCATAAACGCCGACCCCAAGATGCTTCAGAAGGTCTTCGACTCCCTTAGCAAGATTGAAGACATATACGAGATATACGACGTGACCGGCAGCTACTACGCCATAGTAAAGATTCGAACCAAAGACAGGGAGCACCTGAAGCGGATAATCGACGAGATAGGTGTAATCGAAGGCGTAAAGAGCACGGAAACAGCGATAGTTCTGAGGAGCGTTAAAGAGGAGACGAGGATCAAGATCGGAGCCGAGTAGCCGAGAGAGCCGGGATGGCCAAGCAAGTAATAGTCATAACTGGCACGCCGGGCGTAGGTAAAACATCAGTATCGCGTATGCTCGCCTCCAAGCTAGATGCGGATATCATCGAGGTAGGAGAGCTCGTCAAAAAGGAGAAACTCTTCACCGGCTTCGATAAGGATAGGAACACATTCATCGCTGATACAGATAGGCTCTCCAAGAGGATTGGAAGCCTGATCGAGAATTCCAGCCGCCGAGATATACTCATTGTAGGCCACTTCGCGGTTGACCTCCTCCCTCCAGATAAAATTCGTAAAGTCTTTGTTCTTAGGAGGTATCCCGAGGAACTTAGAGCCGTTCTTGAACGAAGAGGTTATAAAGGTAGAAAACTCTGGGAGAACCTTGTAGCTGAAGCTCTTGACGTTTGCCTCTGCGAATCTGTCGGGTTATGCGGCGAAGGGAAGGTCTGCGAGGTCGACGTGACCGGTAGAGACTTTGAGGAGGTCGTTGAAGAGATAATCTCGATACTGGAGGGAAGGGGAGACTGTAAGGTTGGGGTAACAGACTGGCTTGGAAGGCTCGAGGCTGAGGGAAAACTCGACGAGTACATGAAGCATTTCTAGTATCTAAGACTACGTATAATCTCGGCCTTCGTCAGCAACCTGATGCCCCTCCGGTTCGCGTATGTCTTTGCGTGATCGCTGAACTTGTCGGCTACTATTATAGGCCTGGAAAAACCGGCGTCTTCAGAGGCCTTATCAACATTTATAACGACGTTTATGCCTACGGTTCTCTTCCAGTCCTTTATCCAGACCGGATATTGCTCCCTACCCCTCCTTATGAGAAGGTCGACGCTTCTCTGGACGCCTGAGAAGCCCTCACGAGTAACATTCTTCTCCAGAAGGTATCCTTTACGCCTGAAGTACCTCTCAGCTAATTCGGAGAGGCTCCTCCCACCCATCCTCTCGCGCTCCAAAGGACGATATCAGCGAGCATTAAAAAACCTTTTCGTCGGCTTACGGTTGACACTTGAGACATTGAACCTCCTAAAAGAGTCGGGTAGATGGTAAGGTAACATTAGCAACCTTAGTGAGAACCGTCAAGATCTCCTAAGCAGGGCCTCCACGCCGATCCACTGAGCCGCCGCATAGCCGATAACTATCCTAAACCAGAAGGTTACAACCCTTATCAGGGCCGTCGCCGTCCCACTGATGGCTATATCAATGTTAAAAAGTGTATACAAGGTTGTCATGACGATCTCGACGAGGCCGACTGGGATGCCGACTGGAACGGTCTGGACAGCCACGCTGATCGAGAAGACAACCATCGAGACCGCGAAGGGAACATCCAACCCGAGGGCGCAGAAGACCATATGGTAGGTGGACAGGTAAAAGAACCATGAAAGGACGGAGAAGATCACCGGTTTGATGAGGTTTTTTGGATGTGCACGGATAACGTCGATGCCCTGATGGAAGGACCAGAGGACATTTAAGATTCTCTCCCTCCACTTAGCAATGTTCAGGCGGCCCCTCGAGATCGATGAAGCTAAACCGAGAACCCAGTCTATAAGCCGTTCGGCAGGCCCCCTCCGGAGGGAGAGGTAAAGTAGAAGAAAGATAGTCGCGGACGTT
>Ga0190309_1000138_pt1 | contig 23356 bp, 18 predicted proteins | sample 48700767_MG_FD_161656 | JGI IMG/M metagenome (GOLD analysis project Ga0190309, IMG submission 161656) | Hydrothermal vent sediment bacterial communities from Southern Trench, Guaymas Basin, Mexico - 4870-07-6-7_MG | ecosystem: Environmental > Aquatic > Marine > Hydrothermal vents > Sediment ... | reverse complement strand
GCTTCCATGCCAATGGTTAAGCATTTGGGAGAAACACTTGCATTGGGAATTTTCTGTATTCTGCTTGCTACCGTGGTAATAGCTCCAGCTTTCATATTACTCGAGGAAAGGTTCATCGAAAAGGTAGAAAAATTCAAACTAAAATTTCTCAGAAAAGGGTTGAAGCATGAAAGGAATGGTTGAAAAATATGCAAGGTTCATAGCAAAGAAGCCGGAGGCGATTTTAATAGCGGTAGTTGTGTTTACTTTGATTTCCTTCATAGGAATGAGTTTAAACAAAACGGAAAGCATGTCTTACAGAGATATGGTTCCGAAAAATGTTGAAGAAATAGATGCGATTTTTTATATTAGCGATGAATTCGGAGTTTCTGGAGAACAAGCGATCGTTATTGCTGAAATAAACCCTACGCATCCAAATTCCGGTGAAGTTAGAGATGTTCGGGAGCCGGAAGTTATCGAATGCCTTGACATCCTCGAGCAGAAAATAAGGAGAATGGAGGGAGTAATTTCCGTCTCCGGACTTCCTGACTGGCTAAGAGAGTTAAACTCCGGGCATTTACCGAAAACCAAGTCAAAAGTTATGGAGCTAATGAATAAAGAAATCGTTATAAATCAGTCCTCCTTAGATTTACCGGAAACGCTTGCTCAGTTTTCTGAAGGGTTAAAAGAGGTGGAGGAAGGCTTATCAGCTCAAAAACAAATTGCGAAAGGAATAACCTTAGGCTTAAACGGCTCTTCCTTTGCTTTAGAGCAGATTAAATACGCTATTTCCTCAATAGCCGAAAGTATTGGAAATAGCGGAGATTTAATCGAGGCGACGGAAATTATTTCTCTGATTGATTCGATAGAGGCATTGGTCCAACAATCGAACGCTACCTTAGAAGAAAAAATGGAGATAATAGGATATTTAGAAGGATTAAAGCAAGGGTTGAATGCTATGCTCGCCCAGTCAAAGGAAGCGCAGGAAGGAATGAAGCAATTATCATCAGCTCTCAACGAAATGGCTTACTCCCTTGAAAACATCTCTTCCGCGCTTGAAGCGATGAAAAACGCGAGTTTATTGCTTGAGAATCTTTCCTCGGGTTTAAAAGAAGGCATCTCGGGAATAAACTCCGGCTTGAACGGGGTTGCAGAATACATAAAGCTGTACGAAGGTGGCGGAAAGCACGAAAACCGAGTGAGGATAAATCAATTTAAATATTATGTAAGCGATGATTACAAAGCGAGCATAATAAGAATAAGCTTGGCAGAGATGAGCGAGGAGAAAAGGGAGGAATTCGTCGACGAGCTTGAAAACATAATCGAAGAAACAGAAAAGCCTGCCGGATTAAAAATTGGTTTAACGGGAGAACCCGTAATTTCGAGAGAACTGAGAAAGCAGGTTTTACCGACCATGCAAAAAACTTCAACGCTCTCGCTGATAAGCATTTTCATAATTGTTTGTCTGCTCTTCCTTTCCTTAAGATACGGAATAATATCTTTGCTTGCGATAGGCTTTGGTGTGGTATGGGTTTACGGAGCTCTCGGCTTGCTGGGAATGCCTATAAATCCTACGATGTCCGGAGGAATGTCAATGATAATGGGGATAGGAATAGATTTTGGCATACAAATTGTGAACAGATTCAGACAGGAAAGAAAAAAGCACGGAATAGAAAAGGCGATGGAAATAACGCTTTCAAATGTATTTACCCCTATGCTTGTGACAACCTTAGCTGCTTTAATAGGTTTCAGGGCGATGTCATTAGGAAAGCTAACTTTGCTCGGAGATTTGGGAAATATGATGTCCTTAGGTGTGCTATTCTGCTTTATCGCGGCGATCACCGTTATACCTTCTACATTAATTATTAGTGAAAGATTGAAAATTTAAACTATTTCTTACTCAACAAGATAGCAATACAATTCCTCAAACCACAATTTTTTTCTTTTAATTAATTTCAATTTAAACCTTTTCTCGAGCTTTTTTACATTGTTGAAAGAGCTGAGCAAAATTATCGCAGTCCCTTTGCTATTTAAATAGTTACGAACATTTTTGAGAAATCTCACTATAATTTCCTCTCCGTTTTTCCCTCCGCTGTAACTTATTTCTTCCTTTCCTGGGAGATAAGGAGGATTGAAAAATATCAAATCGAATTTTCCTTTAATTCCGCTAAATAAATCACTCACGCAAAATCTAATATTTTCGATTCCCAACTCTTGCTTTCTTTTTTCAGCAATCTCTATCGCTTTTGGATTTATATCCGCTGCTACGATATTCCCAACAAATTTTGCAATGCTGAAAGAAATTATTCCAGAGCCGCAACCGATTTCAAGCACTTTCTCGAATTTTCTGTTTTTAACGATTTCCTTCAGGCAATCAATCAGAAAATAAGAATCCTCGGATGGCTCGTAAACATCCATTATTAAAATTAGAAAATGAGAAGAATTTGCAACCAAGTTGTAAAAGCCACCAATAAAGCGCCTCCAATTACCTGAGCCAAGGTATGCTCTTTCAATTTAATTCTTGCCAAAGCGACCGGAACAACAATCAGATACAAGGGAAAATAAAGAACACCGAGTTTGTAAATAAGAACCGTCAGAGGCCCTGTTATTCCAGCAGCATGAACGCTAATTTTCCAAAATAAAGTGATGGAAACAATTATTATTGAATTTACAAAATAGCACAGCATCAAACCTTTTATTAAAGTTGGTGCATTAAGAGAAAATAAACACGCTGTTCCGATTCCGTAGCTCAGAATGGCAACTATAAAAGGTTTGATTCGATATTTTCTCTCAGAAAAATTATAATCGAGATGAATTTTGCGCTTTTCTTTTATGAAGAATAAAATATAGAGCAATGGAATTAAAGTTGAAAACAACACAGAAACAACCGAGATTAATATAATCTGAGCTGGAGTTAATAAAGTGCTGTGAAGATAAATCAATATTAGAAAAATCAACCCAGAAAAGGTTAGCGCATTGCCAGAATAGGAAATTATTTCCCACCTATTCATTTTAGCAGGTTAAATGTATCGCCAAAACAACATTTTTATCTTCCATCTCGTTGTACAATTTGCATGCTTCTTCAGAGCTCTTTTCTATCACCTCTATTCCGTGCTCTTTTAAAAACCTTCTCACATCTTCATTAACTTTCATCATTCCGTAAGCTCCGAGACCTATTATCAAAATCTTCGGATTCTCTTTAATTACCTCCTTCAAATCATCCAAACAAACCTCATGACTTGCCTTTCTTTTCCAGTTCTTTATTCTATCTTTAAATATCACAATATCTTGGGTAAATTTTTTACCATCAACTATAATCTCTCCAAAGGAATAGCTTTCTATTTTCATTTTCAATTTCGCTGGGGAAGGGATTTTCTGGATAGCAGGTTTTGGCTTGAGCCTTTTCCCAAAAGGCTCATTCGAACCCTTGCCTCCTAAAAGGAGACCAGCTCTCCAGGCTGGCGCCTTAGACCGCTCGGCCACCCCAGCATAATTAGATTTCAAAAACAATCATTATAAATTTTACTATTATTATGGGCCCGTAGCTCAGTCCGGTAGAGCGTCAGGCTTTTAAAAGCTTTTAAAAGTTTTGAGGGTATATATATATGCCCCATGAGAGGATACCTGAAAGTCGCGGGTTCGAATGAGAAACCTCCAGCGGGTTTCTCAACTTCCAGCAACCAAGATAATGAAATCCCGCCGGGCCCATTTCGAGCATTATGAAGGAAGTTAATGTAAAGAACCATATTTTAGTTCCTCCACATATAAAGCTGGGCGAGGAAGAGAAAGAAAAAATTCTGAAGAAATATAATGCAACAGAGAAAGAGCTGCCGAAGATAAAGAAAAATGACCCGGCGATCAAAGATTTGAATGTGAAGGAAGGAGATGTAATCGAGATAAAAAGAAAGGTTTTGACTACTGGAGAAGAATACTCCTATTACAGAGTTGTAGTATGAACGACAGGGATTTATATCTCGGATTTAAAAAAATAATAGAGAACAGCTTATCGAAGGTAATTGTGAGCTATCATCTGGAATCTTACAATAAATTTGTTCAGGAAGGAATGCAGAAAATTATAGATGAAATCGAGTATATTCCATTGGAGGAAAATTTCAAACTGCTTTTGTGGAAGGTTGAATTCGGAAGCCCAGTGTTAAAGGAAGCAGACGGCTATGAGAGAATTATAACTCCAATGGAGGCGATGATAAGAAATTTAAATTACACTTGTCCCTTGTATGTCAATGTAATACCAATAAAAAACGATGTCCACGGAGAGCCGACAAAAATAAAATTGTGCGATTTTCCGATAATGGTTAGATCTGTGCTCGACCCTACGAGAAATATGAGCAAGGAAGAGTTGATAGAAATCGGAGAAGATCCTTATGACCCAGGAGGTTACTTTATAATAAACGGAACCGAAAAAATAATAGTTGGGGTTGAGGAGGTGGCAAATAATAGGGTAATTGTAACCAAGGAAAAGAAAGGCGTTGAAATGGCGCGCATCAATTCAGAGAAAAATCAATACATACAGAGGCATATGATAGAGAGAAAGGATAGAATTCTGTATATGAATTTCTCAAATTTGAGAAATGTTCCTTTGGTTGTTGTTTTAAGAGCTTTGGGCTTGGAAACCGATAAGCAGATTATAGAAGCCATTTCCGATGATCCAAGGGTTAGCGAGGAAGTGCTTACAAATATCTACGAGTTCGAGGAAGTCAGAAACCGAGAGGATGCCCTAAAATATCTCGAAAAATTTGTTAAAGGTATGGGAAAAGAAAGCCCGGAAGAGAGAGTTCAGAATTTATTAAATAATTTTTTGCTTCATCATCTCGGAACTAATCCAGAGGATCAGATAACCAAAGCAATATACTTGGCTCATGTTGCCAACAGATTGATCAAAGTTGGATTAGGTTTGCATAGAGGCGATGATATAGACCATTTAGCAAATAAAAGAGTTCGATTGACAGGGTATTATTTGGACATCCTGCTTAGGTCTCTGCTTTTGGGAAAAAGCGGATTGGCGAGCAGAATAAAATACAATTATCAGAGATTATCCAAAAGAAAGAAAACACCTGTTTTGCAAGCTTTATTCGAGTCCAATTATGTAACAAAAAGAATAATCTCTGCTTTGGCAACTGGCCAATGGGTAGGCGGAAGAGTAGGAATAACTCAAAGATTGGACAGGGTTAATTATGTTAGGAGATTATCAAATATGAGAGCCGTTGTTTCCGTGCTTTCATCGTCCCAAGAACATCCTGAAGCTCGAGAACTCCACGGGACGCATTGGGGAAAATTCTGCGCCCAGGAAACCCCAGAAGGTATAAACATAGGTTTGAGGAAGCATATAGCGTGCTTGGCATCGATATCCAAAGGATTAACTCAAAAAGAGAAAAAAGAAATTATCAATTTAGTTAAAAATAATTTATAATGAAAACGAAAGTTTTTATAGATGGGATACTTGTAGGAGAAACTTCGAAGCCAAAAAATTTGGTTGAGCTTATAAGAAAAAAGAGAAGAAAGAATGAAATCTCCCAAGAGATAAATGTTGCTTATCTCGAAGATATAGAAGAAATAAGAATAAACACCGATGATTCAAGATTGAGAAGACCTTTGATAATTGTCGAGCGCGGCAAACCCTTGCTTACGGATGAGCATTTAAAAAGAATTCTCAAAGGAGAGCTTGATTTGGAAGGGTTGGTAAAGGAAGGAGTTGTTGAGTATTTGGATGCGGAAGAAGAAGAAAATGCTTATATTGCTCTCACTCTGAAGGATTTAACAGAGGAGCACACGCATCTCGAATTAAACCCGAGCGTTATATTGGGCATCGCTGCTTCAATGGTTCCCTTTGCACCGCACAATAGATCAGATAGAGTTAATTACGGCGCGAAAATGATGAGCCAGGCTTTGGGGATATATGCGATTAACTATCTTTTGCGACCTGATACAAAAGCTTATTGCTTAATTAATCCGCAGCATCCAATAGTTGACACCGCTATTTACAAATCAAACATACTGAACGAGCATCCTCAAGGGCAGAATGTTGTGATGGCAATAATGCCTTACAAGGGCTACAACATGGAAGACGCCATAATACTAAACAAAAAATCTATAGAGCGCGGCCTCTTTAGGTCGATCTTCTTTAGAACTTACCAAACTGAAGAGAAAAAATATTGGGCTATAGAGAGCGATGAAATTTGCATACCTGACGAGAGTGTTAAAAATTACAAGACAAAATACGAGTACAGATTTTTGGACGAAGACGGCATAGCTCCTCCGGAAACTGAGGTAGAAGGAGGAAATATTATAATAGGCAAGGTTTCGCCTTTAAGATTTTACGGCCCGATGGAAGAATTTTTGTCAGAAGCTGAAAATAGAAGAGATACATCGATAGCGGTAAAATTCGGAGAAAGGGGAGTGGTGGATAGAGTTATAATAACTCAAACGGAAAACGGTGATAAGCTCGTTAAAGTAACAGTTAGGGAAACTCGAATTCCCGAGATTGGAGACAAATTTGCCTCCCGCTACGGACAGAAAGGTGTTGTCGGCGCTATTGTTCCAGAAGAAGATTTACCATTCACAGAGCAAGGCATAACGCCTGATGTAATACTAAATCCGATGGGAATACCTTCAAGAATGACAATAGGACAGCTAATAGAACTAATCTACGGAAAAGCAGCCGCTTTATCTGGGAAAATAATTGACGGAACTTCCTTTAATGAAACTCCTGAAAAAGAAGTAATAGAAATTCTCAAGAAATACGGATTCGAGGAGAGTGGAGAGGAAGAGATGTACAACGGAGAAACAGGAGAGAAGATAAAATGTAAAATTCTGATAGGCCCTTGCTATTACCAAGCTCTCTACCACATGGTTAGAGATAAATACTTCATGCGCGCTCGCGGTCCAACAACAATATTGACAAGGCAGCCAACAGAAGGCAAAGCAAGAGAAGGAGGCTTGCGTTTCGGAGAAATGGAAAAAGATTGCCTACTTGCTCACGGAGCAGCTTTAACATTGAAGGAGAGATTCAGCTCTGATGAAACAGAAGTGCCTATTTGCAAGAAGTGCGGTGTTGTTGCAATAGAGAACAAAATAAAAGGAATAAGCTATTGTCCTCTCTGCAAGAAATCCGAGATAGTAAGGGTAAAGATGAGCTATGCCTTCAAATTGGTATTGGACGAGATGCTCTCGATGGGGGTTTATCCGAAAGTAAAAGTTAAGGAAGAAATTTAAAATCGAACCACTCCAGATATTTATCAATATTCTTTTTGGCTTTTTTCTTTTTGCTGTTGTGCTCCTTTAAAAAATCTGTTATTTTCTTTATCAAAATTTCCTTCAGCTCTCCTGTAAGCAACTTCCCGCTTTTATAATCGTAATATATTTTTTCCAATTTTTTATCATCCGGCTCAAAAAGATACTTGAGCCATTGATAGCAAACATCTATCTCCGGGATACCTCCTTTTTTTCTGTGTTCTTTCGCGGTTGGCTGACCTCCAGAAAAAGCATGTTTCATTATTTTCTCTCTTATAGTTTCTTCGCTATCTGTTGTGTAAATCGCGGTTTCCCTTTCGGATGCCGACATTTTTCCGTGAACTCCTGTGAGAGGAGGCAGAAAAGAGCATTGAATTGAAGCTGGTTTATAGTAGCCCAATTTAGGCATTATATCTCTCGTTAATCTAAAATGCGGGTCTTGATCGATTGCATGCGGTATCAAACAGGGAATTTTTTTATTTTTTAAAACACACGGTAAAAACGCTGGAACCGCTTGCATCGCGGTATAAAATATCGAGCCTATGTTTGATTGCTCGTTGAGCCCGAAGGAAGATTTCACCATAGAAAAGGTAATTCTTTTTGCAATTCTGCAAGCCTGCTTATACAATAAACTCGCGTGTTTTGTGTTGATTATGAAATTCGTGCGCTCTGGGTCAAAGCCAATGGCAATCACATCCAGAATATTGTCCTCCAAATATTTTTCGATTTCTTCAAATTCCAAATTTTTTTTAAATAAAAACTTCTCCTCATCAGGAAACTGAAACCACAATTCCACATCAAATCTCTCTTGTAACCATTTTGTAAATATCCACGGCAGCAAATGCCCTATATGCACCGGACCAGAAGGAGCTCTACCTGTATAAAGAAAAAATTTATTTCCCTTCTCGTACTCCTCCAAAACCCAATTTAAATCCCTATGCGCAAAAAAAATCTTTCTTTTCAGCATAAAATGCAATTCTCCAGCTAAAGATTCTATTTTATCCAAAAGCTTGCTGTCAATTTTCTGCACACCGAATTCATCGATGAGTTTTTCATAGTTAATTTTACCTCTAACTTCCCACGGAGTCACTTTGAATTCCATAATTGAATTGAAAAAGAAATTAATGGGCTCGCCGAGATTTGAACTCGGGTCTGAGGCTTTTTTTGATCTCCTCACCCATTAGGCAAGGTTTAACACCCGTTAGGCGAGTCACCCTAAGCCCCGATGCTAGACCATTGCAGACCTTTCGCATTAGCGAAAAGGTTAGCTACACCACGAGCCCATAATTGATTTTTATATAAAAATTTTTAAAAGTGTGGGGCACCCCTCGGTCGACAGCTAAAGTGCTGGAAGTTGCTCTCTCACTCTTCTCCGTTCAGTTTACTTGAGAGCATGCTGCGCCCTACTTACCCTTGCTCCCTTCCGGGCCTGGGGGATTTGCAGGGCGCACCACCTCCCAAGGCTGAACTTCTCAGTCGAGTTCGAGAGGCTTCCAGCACTTTAACCGCCTTCCGAGGATTTCGCCTCCCGCATATCGACGATTTCGGGTTACAGGCTACGCCGAACAGCCCAGGCTAGCCCCACACAATAATATTAATTAAATTTGCTTTAAATAGAGCGATGGATTATTTTTCAGCACATGCCTCTATAAATCCGAGAAATAGAGGATGCGGATTTAACGGCCTGCTCTTAAATTCCGGATGCGCTTGGGTTGCGATAAAAAATTTATGCCCCGGCAATTCAAGAAATTCCATTAAATTACCTTCCGCGCTTCTACCAGAGAAAACCAAACCGTTTTTTTCAAGAATTTTCGCATACTTTGGATTGACCTCATACCTATGCCTGTGCCTCTCGCTGATTTTTTCCTTTCCGTAAAGCTCAAAAACCTTGGAACCTTTTTTTAATATTGTTTCCAATGCTCCCAAACGCATACTCGCACCGTACATTTTTTTCTTTATCAATTCTTTTTGTTCCGGCAATATATCAACCACTGGATGCGGTGTGTTCGGATTTATTTCCGTTGTATGCGCTCCTTTTAGATTGCAAACATTTCTTGCAAACTCAACAACCGCCAGCTGAAACCCGAAACATAATCCCAAAAACGGAATATTGTTTTCCCTGCAATATTTTATCGCCGAAATTTTTCCTTCTACTCCACTACTACCAAAACCTCCGGGAACTATTATGCCGTTGAAATTTGACAATGCTTTGCATCCATTTTTTTCGATTTCCGTAGAAAATATTTGCTCAATTATCGGCTTGATGCCTTTGTTAAAAGAAGCATGCCTCACAGCCTCGATAACGGAGAGGTAAACATCTTTATGCTCCGCCTCGCCAAAAGTAACATATTTTCCCACAATCCCGATTCTTATCTCTCTTGCGGCTTTCTTACTCTTATTCACAAATTCCTCCCACTTTCCAATATTTTTATTGTATTTCAAATCTAATTTTTTCAGAATTTTTTCCACAAAATTTTGCTTCTCGAAAATTAAGGGAACCTCGTATATAATTTCAACATCAGGGTCATCGATTATATTCTCTCTCGGAAGAAAGCAACTCCGCGCTATTTTTTCAATTCTCGGCTCATCGAGTCCAGTTTCTGAGCGAGCAACAATGAAATCCGGAAATATGCCAGCTTCCCTCAATTTCGCTACCGCATGCTGGGCTGGTTTTGTTTTCAGCTCTCCAACATTTTTCAATAACGGCACATAACACACCATCACAGCCACGGATTTAAATTCCTGCATTAACTCGCGAATAGCATACAGAAAAATTAAATTTTCAATGTCTCCTGTTGTACCTCCAACCTCTACAACAGCTACATCGAAACCTTCAGATGCTTCAAGAATCATTCTTTTTATTTCATCTATAATGTCCGGTATCAATTTCACATCTTTTCCGTGATATTCCAGAGCTCTTTCCTTTTTAATAACATTCAGGTAAACTTTTCCAGTTGTGATATTATTTTTCTTCGGAATATTTTGCTCCAAAAATCTCTCATAAGTTCCAAAATCCTGGTCTATCTCGCCGCCATCTTCGGTAACGAAAATCTCACCGTGCTCCGTAGGGCGCATTGTTCCTGCGTCCACATTCACGTAAGGGTCAATTTTTATCGCAGTGACTTTATATCCGGAATTTTTAATAAGCATCGCTATGCTTCCAGTTACTATTCCTTTTCCAAGGCCAGAAAGCACACCTCCGACAACGAAAACAAATCTCGGATTTTTGTTGGAGCTCATATAATTTCCTATTCTTAAAATAATAAAGCTCGAACAAACTCGAAAATTAAAATCTGCAATTTTCACTTGCTCTCGGAACCCTAAAGTTACTATTTTTTGTTAATAAAAAAGTATATTTTTCATCCTATATAAAACTATAAATACTTCTAATTGTAATAATTTTATGCGAAAACTCGCTTTGATATTGTGGTTTTTATTTCTCGCGAGTACACCAACTTTCGCTCTCGTTGCCACCATCAATGAAGTGGAATATCTATCTGGGGATGACATTCTTATTGATGGTATCGTAGATACCTCAACAAATCCGACTTTAGTTATTGCCAATTTTTATAATTCTTCAGGAGCTTTGGTTGCCAATCACTCAGCAATTTCAGTAGGAGGAAGCAACAATATATTTACGATGGTTATCCGTCCAACAGAATATGCGAATCTTACAATCCCTGGAGATTATGTGGTTAATATAAGCGATGGTAACGAAGAAATAAGTTTGAGTTTTAAAGTTGTCAAGGATAAATTATTTTTTATAGCGCATTTAATTGACTCTCCGGATGTGAAAGTTGTTAATACAAACAACACAGTTAATCTTTCCAGCACACCAATAAAAGAGGGTCACAATTTCTCTGAGTTGATTGGTTTGTCGCGCTCCAATATTTTGCATTACGGAACCATTAATTTGCCAACCGGAAAAAATCTTACTTTTGTTTTGGTTGATAACAACTTTCCAGGAGTTTACGAAACTGTTTATATTGATAACAGCGCAAACTTCTCGAAAATCTGGAAAATAAGGAGAGTAGGCGAGAAAATAAGCGAAGATATTAATTATGTGGTTGCGGAAATTGAATATTCTACCGGAGACAAATTAATATTGGTTCCTCCGATAGACGACTCTATTTACTCTTCCGGAGAAACGGTGTATTTTGTTGGTTTTATCGAAAATTCTACAAATCATCTGAAAGGAAATCAAAGTGTTAATCTCTCGTTGGTTGATAAAAAAGGAAATACAATAGCCACAAAAAATGCAACCACCACAAAAGAGGGTTATTTTGTTGCGAACTTCACTGCACCGAGCGATACTGGAAAATATTTCATAAAAATCAACAATACTCCAGCGGAGGTATTTTCTGTTGAAAATTTCAAATTATTCGCTACAGTTACTGATTTGAGCGGCACACCAAGATATTCTTTCGCTCCGAATCCGAAAATTAAAATTGTCGCAACAGTTAAGGATTTAGCGGGAGAACCAATTAACGGAGCGATTGTTAATGCAACAATTATTTATCCAGATGGTACTTTAAGTTCCTTGCTTCTCACAGGAGGCAACGGCACCTATTCCAAAGAACTAGATCTTAAAGGAAAACCTTTGGGAAAATACAAAGTTAATCTCGTAGCCACTTATTCAAACAACAAGCAAGAAACTTTTACCGGATTTGAGATAGAAGCCATCGGATTGGAGATTATGGCGATAAATCCGAGATTTATTGAGGAAGCTGAAGGTCCAGAAGCAATGGTAGATGCTTTCGCTCCTGGAACTAAAGTTTCCATAGCGGTAATTTTATCGAATATCTCAGAAGGCGGCCTTATGGCGAGAGGTCCAGAAGCCGCTGGCTTAATAGATATAGAGAGCGATGGGAAAAACTGCTCGGAAAGAGTTACGATTCTTGAAATTAAAGACGAAAACGATAATGAGCTTGATTTATCATCCCTGAACATCACTATTGTCAATATCTCCAAGGCAATGGAAATTTTGAATGGAAGCGATGAAGGCCCTCCAAAAAATATGCGCAAGCAATGCATGGTAATATTTGATGCTCCAGATAGGAAAGGAATTTATAAGATTAAAATAAAGGTTGACCATCCTTTGGGCAAAAAGGAAGGAGGAACAAGATTTGGAATTCAGAGGCTGTATGCGAGAGCGAACCCAGTAGATTTCAAAGGAGATGATTTCTGGTTTTATGCGCCTAATGAAACAATTAGGATTAAATTGAAAATTACAGATTTAAAAACAAGAGAGGAGTTGGATGCGAGCAGCATAACAGATGCCAAAATCTTAGAAATGTATCGCCTTTGGCCGAGTTTTGAGGATGTTTTTACCGAAACCTATAGAGAGATGGCAAATGAAACGATGGTAAATGGAACTTTACAATTTGTCTCTCCAAGTATGGAGGGCTTTTTTATGATGAAATTCAAATTTAGGGCGAATTTGAGTGAAGGCGAGGAAGAGGGAACTGGCCTTGGATTCTTCATGCTCAAAAAATATATGATTTGGGGTGAGCCGATGTGCGAGATGGAGCATTGTGTTTTTGGCTCCGGAGAAAATATAACTTTGAATATTCATGTGGTTGACATAGATAAAGCGAGTTTACTTGATTTAGGAAAGAGTCAATTAAGTTGCACTGGATGCGATGGTTTATTGGTTGAAGTTGGTGAACTTTGGAACGACCAATTAATGAGAAAAATGGAAGAAGGTGTGAATTACAATGCAACAACCGATAGTGTTTACAATTCAACTGCAACAATCAAAATTATTCCACTCGATTTGCCCGCTGGCTGGTATCATGTTGATTTAAAATTAACCGATCTCTCAACAAACGACACCTATTTCGGATGGGCTTGGTTTGAGATAAGGAATTTTTGGGTTGATACAATGCCTCTAACAGAAAAGAACGGAACTCTTTCTGTAAGTAAAGAAATGGGAATGGCTTACGGAGTAAATGATTCTGTGTTGTTCGGTGTTCTCGCTTACGCCCCGGAAAATCCAGAGCAATTACCTATTTTAAATGCTACTCTCGAAACTTTAAATTTATTCAGCATGGGTCCTCCAATTACCTTGGAAGAAAAGAAAGATTATAATTGCAACATTGAAGTAAGTGAAGTTTTAAAGGAAGCTGGCCCAGGAGAATATCACCCTGTTAATATGACAGTAATAAATATAACCGGTTTAAAGAGAACCGGCAGATATGATGCGAATGTTAAAGTTAAAACCCCGAAAGGCACTGATATCGGCACATATTGGTTCCAGGTAGCGCCATTTATAACCAATTTAACTTATCCAGGCAAAGACCAATGGCCGGTAATATTTTCCATAGATGAAACTGTTGAGATAAATGTAAGCGCTTACGGTTTTGACAACTCTCCGAGAGAATTGAACGAGAATTTGACAAAAGTAACCACATTTTGGAACGAAAAAATAGGAGAGCCGATGAAACCGCCGGAGAATTCAACTCAAGTTAATTGCATCTCAAATAACTGCACCATCCTCGTGAACCTTTCCAGAATTATTTCGAGACCAGGAAGATATTCTTTGGAAATAAGAGTTGTTGACACCCAGGAAAATGAGAAAGAGGAAAGGATATTTTTCGAGGCAAAGAGCTTTTTGATAGCGGTGCCTTCAATTAAAGAAATTTGGGTGGACCATATATTGGACACTCCGAAAAGAGAGTTAAATCTTAAGGATAGTAAAGATCGATGCCATAACCATTTGATACTTCCGGGATACTGTGATTTCAATGAAATAACCAATATTTCAAATTGCACGGTAGAGATAGATGGGAAACAATATAAATTGAATACCAGCAGCGTATTTAATGCTAGCGGTTCGGGAAAAGCAGGAGTTTATTGTATTTCAGAAGAAGGAGAATGGCATGAAGGTTACTGTAGCAAAGAGAAAGGAATAAATATAAGTATTGTTTCAAACGGAACTCATCTTGCTTATAACACAAGTTGCGGTTATAGCTGCATGGTTTCCGGGAATTATACAATAGGAGATACATTCAATGCTGGTGAAATTACTTGGGTTATTTTGAATATAACTAAGGATGGATTTGAAATAAAAAATGCTTTCGGAATTTGTGGAGTAAAAGAAGAGCTAAATTCCCCTCCAACTTTGTATACTCTAGTACCACCAAATAATTCTGATAACTTTAGCAACTATTACTTCGGTTATATAAGAAATTTAATTGGAAGATTAGAATGGGGTGACCCATGGTTTGAAACAGAATATGCTCAATTTAATGAATCGAGAGATGTTTATATGTACCATAATACAACCCATTTGTGGGTTAGCGATACACCGAACTTCTCTTCTGTTCAGGGAGTTCCTGTAGGAGGAGTAATTAAAGATCCTTACGGCGGAAACTGGGAAGTTTTGAAATTGGATAATAATAACGTGGTTTTATACGGTCAAAATGTTCTGGCTGAAACAGGAGCTTTTGTTAACACCTCTTTATCAAAAAGCGGAGTGTTTAAACTTGCAGCTGTAAATGAAGAGTGGCTTGGATATTGGGATCCAAATACAGGGCAAAATATAGGGATTGATATAAACGGAGACAACAAAACAAACACAACTCTTTATTTCATGATTTCTGATAGCCAAAAAGAGGGAATTTATGATACTTTGTTCTATTCTAACAATAACAATTTCTCAACACCTAAATCTGTAAATGGAAATAGAAGTGAGAGAACTTTCGGCTCAGGAGAAAATTTAACTCTTTTGAGTATATCTCCGGATGCGAGAAGTATTAGAGCTTACAGTGAGAAAATCGGTGATTGGTCGGATTTAGGTGAATTAAAAATAGGAAATTTGGTTAAAATACCTGTTATTGTTAGAAGTCCATCCGGAGAACCAATTAACGCCACAGTTTCTCTTGAGTTGATTAGAGTGGAGAGTGTTTTTGGAGTGCAAGAGATAAAGCCGGTGAATGAATTCGAAACCAATATTACCGGAATTGGAGAGATTTTGGTAAATCTCTCAGAAGCATTGAATTCAAGTGTGCAGGCAGGCAGATATACTTTCGGAATTAAAGCTGTAGCCAAAAACGACAAAGAGATAATGGAGGAGTGGAGATGGCCGTTCGCGGAAATAAGGGCTTTCTTGGTTGACACTTCTGTTGGAGAAGGTGGCTACATAACGGGATTTAATAAATTGCCCATAGCGATTTACAGAGAAGAAAATTATGGATTCTTCCCACAATTGGAAAATATTTCTGCTTGGGGCAAGGTTTATGATGGAGTAATAATGCATAAAATAACAAATGGCTCTGATGAGTGCTCAAATTTCTCAGAACCGAGTGATGCAGCGCCCGGATACAATTGGACTTTAGAACTGAATTATGGTTACTATGCTTATATAAATGCCGGAAATGAAAGTAAAGTTTGGATAAAACAAGGGGATTGCAATTTCTCGAGCGTTCAGGCAAAATCGGAAGGCGACCAGATAAATTTAACAATAAATAATCATGTTTACATGGTTTACATATTGGAAGTTAACACCTCTTCAACAGACCACGGCGTAATTATAGGTTTGGCTGGGTTTAATTCTGATACTATAAAACCAATAAAAGCAGAGTTAAATGCGGTATGGAAAATAATAGGTATAAATTTGAGCGGAACTTATTATGATGTTGTGCTTGCTGGAAATGATAGCGTAGATTATCCTATGTGCACGGTTTGGGGTTTAGATGAATGCGCAAAAGTTGCATGGTTCGATACCGATGGAAACTTCAGCGATGCTATTCCAGCGAAAATAGGAGACAATTTCACTTCAGATTTGTATTTGGCAAGTATAGGCCCAGGACCTTGGGATGGCTTAGCTATTGGAAACTTCTCCGAAACCAACATCACGCCAGGTATAGGAATTTGGATATCCGAGGATAGCAATACCACGTGGTTCGCACAAGTTAATGAGGCGGAGATTAATTTAGATTTGGATAGAGACGGAGTAAAAAACAAAACATTTTACATCTTAACATTCGACGATTATAAAGATGATAAAGCAAAGCCAACGCAAAATATTGTAGATGATGATTTACATATAACCGAAGAATGGTGGAGTAATTTCCACTGGGAGAATCCGAGTTACTATGACTTCTACGGAAATGAAACCGGAATTATCGAAACGAGAAGCGGCTTACCTACGGCAATATGGAACGGCAATATAAGATTTGGGGAGGAAAATGAAAATATGAGTTGGAATGAAAAACCAAATTGGGATGTCTTTATGTATAACAACACCTCTATGCTAATATGGAAGTGGAGAGAATGGTGGGAAAACGGATTTAACAAAACAGAAAACATTACAATAAAAATTAGAGTTTATAATTTCGATCAAACTCCAATCCTGAATGCCAATGTTTCTGTTGAAAAAATAATGCATTTCACTCCATTTAGCGCTGAATTCCTTGATCAATCGGAATATGCAGTTATTGGAAGTAACAAGACGGATAGCGATGGCTACGCGATTATAATTCTCGTTCCTAACGGCACTTGGGAAGAAGGAGATTATACTGTGAAAATAAGAATCGATAGCTCCGGAGTTTCTGATGCGAAAAAGGAATGGTTTAGAGTAGGTGATAGCGAATGGTAGTAAAAAACAAAATTTTGGTTTTAATTATAATTTCTTTAGCCTTGATTATACCAACAAAAGCTGCAACCGTCACAATTACTCAATCCGGAGCAGATAGCGGAACCGTGATGAAAGGAATTCCTTTCACAATTACCGTTTCCGGACTTTCAGGTTCTGGTACCGTTGAGTTAATCGATTTGCCAACAGGATTCTCAACTGAAGAAGGAACTTCAAAATCCTTTTCCCAAGGAACAACTTCAGTAACTTGGACAACAGCAAGAATTTCTACAATCCAAACAAATGTAAAAATAAAAGTTAGTATTAGCACCACAGGCGCACCGTCTACAGCCGAGAGCTCGAGTTTCGATGTTGTTTTGCCTCCTTCAATCTCTTTGTCCGCTTCTCCTTCTACTGTAACCGTAAATCAGGGCTCAACTTACACAGTTACTTTAAATGTTCAAAATAACGGAGGTACGAGCGCGAAATCAATAACATTTTCTGTTTCCGGAAACGGAATGGATATCTCAAGCGGCTGTAATCCGATAACCTCAATATCTCCAGGCGGAAGTTCTTCTCTTACCTGCACAATCCGGGCATCCGTTGCGGGAACTCATACTGTTACATTCACGGCAACTCCTTCAAACTCTGATTCAAAATCCACTTCAATAACCGTAACAGTGAGAAGTGTTAGTAGCGGGGAAGGGCAACCTCCTTCCGGAGGCGGAGGTGGTGGAGGAGCCGGAGGAGGGGCTTATATACCTCCAGCAGAAAAACCCAAAAATGCAACAAAAAAATTAAGTTTGATTCCAGGAGTTGGGCTACGCAACAACACAAAGTTGCAAACAGCTTTGGAAAAGGTTTTAGGAATAGGAAAAATGAACGAACAAGCAGTAGAGAATTTGTTAAGGCTTTCGGCAAGCATCACCTCGGATTTAGAAGCAACAAGGAATTTCAAAGTCGAGCAAAACAAATCGAAATTAGAGCTGAAAATAAAATACAAGGGAAAAAAGAAAGCAAAGAATTTTATAGTATACGATAAAATACCCAAAGCTTTCGCAAATTCGAGTGATTTAGTTAATGTTATAACAGTACCAAAAGCAACAATCGAAATTGTCGAAAAAGACCCGGAATATGTTTTTGTCTATTCAGAAGTTTCGGAAGGAGATGAATTATCCATCATTTACGAAACCTCTGGAGAAAAGGACGCAAGCTTAATAAATGAAACATTCGCTGAGTTTTACGCTGAAAGTTTGGAGGAAATTACAACAGAAGAAAAAATTTGCACAGAAGGAGCGAAAAGATGCTTAGGTAGCGATTTGCAGGAATGCAGAAACAATCAATGGATTACAATAGAAACTTGCCAATACGGTTGCGATAATTCCACTTTAACCTGCAAATCAAAACCAACAGAAGTGCCAGGAGAGATGCCAAGAGAAGAGATTGAACAAGAGCGACAGAATTATGTTTTAATAATTTTGGCAATCGCTGCAGTAGGAGCTTTAATAGGCTTGCTGTATTACCTTAAAATATACAAAAAGTCAAAATTAAAATTTTAAGATTCTCTTATTATGGATAGAATAGAGAAAAATAAAAGGCAAAAGGTTCTTGTAATTTCATTGGCGCTCTTGCTAATAATTTCGGTAAGCTACATTATTTTCGATAAGTTGGAAGAGATGGAGAGAGAGGAGCATCTTAATATTTATCAGCAGGGATTTCAGAATGGTTATGCAAGTGCTGTTATGCAGATTTTTCGTCAGGTTTCCGTGTGTCAACAAGTTCCGTTAGTGGTAGGAAATCAAACAATCAATGTATATTCTGTTGAATGCATGTTTCAGCAAGCTCTGAATTGCCAGCCGATCTCAATAACTTTTGGAAATCAAACATTGAATTTAGTTGCCACTGAATGCTTGAGAAGTAATCAGCAATAACGGGCCGGGAGAGGGATTTGAACCCTCCCTAAGAGAGTTCTGCGAACTTTTTAAAGAGAGTTCACCACAGTCTCTCGTGCTACCGGACTACACTATCCCGGCCATAATTATTATTGGAAATAAAAATGAAAAGATAAAAAATATTATGCGTCGGTCGTCTAACGGCAGGACACTGGCCTTCCAACGAGTTCAAGAAAAGCTCGAGCCAAAAAGGAAAGCCAGCAATCCGGGTTCGAATCCCGGCCGGCGCATTTTGCAAAATCTTTTTCAATTGGTTTCACAAACTTTCCCTCCAATTCTGATTTTTTCAATTTTATAAATACCGCTGTAATCTTTGTAGATTTTTGAAGCTTTTATTATTTCAATTTTCTTTTTAAATATCGGCCCATCAAAGACAAAAGTTTCGAATTCTCCTCCTTCTCCAGCCACCGAGATACCGAAATTTTTTGATAATTCCTTCAGCTCTTCTAAAGTTTTCTCATCTATAACCCTTCCGAGCCAATTCGCGCTAAAAGGACATGCAAACACTCCGGAGATTAAAGCTTTAAATCCCGAGGAAATAAATTCCTTTAGATATGCAATCTGGTTTGCTTGCCATAAAGGATTTACACATTGAAGACCGAGTTTATCGCAAATTTTCTTGATTCTCGTTGTTTGATACACGGAAGAAAGAGCACCGCTCACTATCCCGGTTATTTTGTATTTCTCTTTAGCTATTTTTATCGCTTTCTCCAACTCTTTAAGCTCTTTTTCCTTTTCTCCTTCAGTTTCCACAGAAATCCATGGAAGACCAAGCAAATCAGCTTGGATTTTTGTGAGATTTATGTTGGGTGTGTGAAACATATAACTTTCGGGATTTTTTGAAATAACAGTTATTAGGCATGCTACTTTCTCTCTAACTTTATAGCAAGCGAAACACGAATCTTTTCCCCCAGAAAACAAAACACCGAGTTTCATAATTTTTTATTTTTTATTATGGAAGAAAAAATCATGATAGGTATAATAGGAGGCACCGGAATTTACAGCCCTGATGAATTCAAAATAATAGAAAAGGTAAATCCAGAGACACCTTACGGAAAAACTTCAGCTCCCTTAACAATATGCGAAATAAAGGATAAAAAAGTGGTTTTTCTGCCGAGACACGGAGAAAAGCACACAATACCACCGCACAAAATCAATTACAGAGCGAATATATGGGCATTGAAAGAGCTGGGAGTTGAAAGAATAATTGCACCGAATGCTGTTGGTTCTTTAAAGGAAGAGCTCAAGCCCGGAATGCTGATTTTCCCGGACCAATTTATAGATTTTACAAAAAGAAGGGATTATACTTTTTACGACGGCCCGAAAGTTGTTCATATAAGCAACTCGGAGCCTTTTTGCCCTGAATTAAGAAAGCTGCTTTTCGAAAAAGCTAACAAATTGGGATTTGAAAGCTCGAATAAAGCAACCTATATCTGCATAGAAGGCCCTGGATTTTCAACAAAAGCCGAGAGCAACATGTTTAGACAGTTCGCTGATATTATAGGCATGACTTTAGTTCCGGAAGTAAAATTGGCAAGGGAGCTGGAAATTTGTTACGCATCCATTTCTATGGTTACAGATTACGATGTTTGGAAGGAGAGAGATGAGGTGAGCGCTGATAAAGTAAAGGAAACCATGGCAAAGAATATTACCAAAGTCAGGAAATTGCTTCTTGAGGTTATCCCAGAAATCCCAGAAGATAGAAATTGCGTTTGTTCGAGAGCTCTGGAAGATGCCCAGATTTGATTTTTTATTCTTTTTCAAACACCTTTAGCATATCACTGTGTTTTTCGAAATATTCTCTAACTGGTTTCAAAATATCGATCAAATATTTTATTACCGCATTTTTTAAATCCATAGGATGAATCCCTCCGCTTAGGTATGTTTTCTCAAGCTCGCTAAATTCTTTAAAGCAAATATCGCCGCCGAATTTTCTGCTTCTCTCAATTTTGAATTCACTTACTCTCGGAAATATAAAATATTTGCACAGCTCTATTACAGGATTTCCTTCAACAGTCTTTGGAGGGCAATAAGCCAGGCTTATTTTATTTTTTATTTCTTCTGCCGGAGCGTAAACTTCCAGGCGACCTTCTTTTTTCGAAGCCGACATTTTTTCCTTTCCTTTCAAACTCAAACCTGGAGATGTGAATATCGAAATTAACGGCCTTTGGAAACCTATTTTCGGAAGAATTTCCCTGCCCATCATATAAATATGTCTTTGATCTATTCCTCCGTACGCTATATCAACATCGAGCTCCAAAAAATCTAAATTTTGCATCACAGGATAGACCAATTCCGATACCTTAGGATTTTTCATTCTGCAAACCTCAGATGCAGCTCTTGTAGCTCTCTTAACTGTTACGAAAGTTAACAATTTATAGAGCTTGCTCACATATTTCTCGGATTTCTGAAAAGAGCTCCCGCGAACATATTTGACACTCTCATTTAACCCGAGTTTTTTTAGCGAAATCTCGTAGATAGAGCTGCGCAATTCGATTTCATCCCACGGAGCTTTTTGATCATCCAAAGCAGCGTGGATATCCGCGATTAAAATTATATGCTTCAAGCCAGCGTCAATAAAATCTTTTTGTTTTGCGATGGCTCTGTAGTAGCCGATATGCGGCGGACCCGTTGGAGCGATGCCCCAGTACGAAGAAGGTTTTTCTTTTTTCTCCAAAAGCTCAACCAATTCTTCCAATTTTACAATCTCTATTGTATCCCTTACAATTTTCTGCAATCTGCTCTCCTTGCTTTTCACAATAATTATTTGAAATAAAATAAATAATCGAGAATTTCTCGAGATTTAATTCGAGAATTCAAATTGCGATTTAATAAATTTCTCTGTTAGCAAATTTTGGTAACATAATTATAATAATTTATTTACCAATTAATATTTACTAACCGTCACCTAATAAATTAATGAAATGCAAGTATTGCGGAAGTAAAAGAGTAATAAAGAAAGGTTTTAGAAAGAATTTAACCGGCAAAGTACAAAAATGGTTCTGTAAAGATTGCAAGAGATACTTTACAAGGAGAAAACTACCAAGATTCAGACACAAAATCTCTGAAGTCTCTTTAGCTTTAGAGATTTATACGAGATTCGGAATATCCTTTAGGAATCTGAGTTATTTGCTGAAAAAGCTCGGAATCTCGATATCTCCTTCTGGTTTGTGGAAATGGGTAAAAAACTTCGGCAGTAAAGCGAGAAAATTCTTGGCAAAGTTTAAAGCCAAAACAGTTAACATAGACGAAACCTGTATAAAGAATATAGCCAAGAGCAAATCTTGGCTCTCTGTAGCAGTTGATACAGTGAGCAGATTCATCTTTGATTTTCTCCTAATCTTTAGGAGAAAACCTTCCAAAGACTTTATAAAGCAGTTTGAGGAAATAAGGACAGACGGTTTTAGAGCATATCCTAAGCTGGCTAAGAAGCTTGGGATTAAAAGAGTTAAACTTGGATTCGGTCAGAATCAGATAGTTGAGAGATTGTTTAGAACCGTTAAACAGAGAGTATATTGGCTAACAAGGTTTAAGAGTTTAGAGAATGCGAGAAACTTTCTTGCTTTGTGGATTAGCTTTTATAACTTCGTTAGAGAGCATTTGGGGACAAAGAAAGTTCCTTGTGAAGTTTTGGGAATGAGAAGATTGAGTTCTAGAGAGTTGGTAATCAAGATATTTTTGTTCTTGGTTTTGTGGAGTGTTTTGGTGATTGAGAGGTGACGATAAGTTTATATTAATAAACAAACTATTTTATTATGGGGCATTAGGAAAGCATGATTTAACCAGCGCTTCTCTACGATTTTCTTCGTATGCTTTCCTTCCTTCAGATATGGCCATGTACAGTTCCCCTTCATATTTCATTTCTTCTTCTAGATCAGGTATATTTCCAATAATTTGTCGAGCTTCTTCAACCAAATTTAGACATCCTTTCCCAATTTCCCAAAGATATAGATCTAGTTTTACTTTGTTTAATTTTGTTTGATAGTGTCTTCTTTCGTTTTCTGGAATATTCCTAAGCAAATTTTCTCCTAATCGCAATGCTGAGAATGAGATGTTATCTCTCTTAGCATTCTCTATTATTTCTTCCAATTTCCTTTTGCTGCCTCTGTATTTAGCATCTTCCAGCTTTTCCTCATATACCCGTCTTTTTTCTTCTGGAAGCTTCTTTATACCCATTTCGGCTAATTCTTGCCAGATAGAATATTGCGGAAGTTCTTCTACCCTTTTGATCTGCTTTTCTACATATTTTTCTTCTTCAGTTATGCCTTTTCTTCTAAGTATTCCAAGCATAAAAAGTTATTACCGAAAAATATAAAAAGCTTTTTCTTTACGAATAACCAAGATCTTTGGCTGCAATTACGAACATGGCATGCGACCAAGCTAAAGGTGTAACCGATTTTCTGAATTTTTCCTTAAAAATTTGCTCAGGTATGTATTTTCCTTTTATTTTTCCGAGATAGCTTTCAAAAACTTTTTGCCTCACAATCTTAAATCCCAATCTCTCAAGTAATTTGATTATTCTCTTCGGAGAAATGGGTGGTATTTTTTGCATTATTGTAATAGAGGCAACTCTAATTTTTGAATTCCGAGAAACTTAGGA
>Ga0190309_1000133_pt1 | contig 23997 bp, 12 predicted proteins | sample 48700767_MG_FD_161656 | JGI IMG/M metagenome (GOLD analysis project Ga0190309, IMG submission 161656) | Hydrothermal vent sediment bacterial communities from Southern Trench, Guaymas Basin, Mexico - 4870-07-6-7_MG | ecosystem: Environmental > Aquatic > Marine > Hydrothermal vents > Sediment ... | reverse complement strand
TCCGCTTCCATCCCATCCATCCATGTTAATATCGTTTCCACCATGGCCGCCCTTAGCTTCCAATCTACCATTAAACAGCAAAAATTCCGTGTCAATGTTTATTGTTCCTCCGCTACCTCCTCCTCCTCCACCGCTTCCGTCAGAATTTGGAACATTCGCTTTCCATTCACAAACTGAACTATGGCAGCTCGAGCTTTGATCGCAATAATATTTTCCATTATGGTATATTCCACCGCAATCTGTGTTGCCTCCATCGCATCCATCGTGTCCGTTTGCAAGAATTTCTCCTTCCAATATTATTTTTTTTGCTTTGATTATCACAGCTCCTCCACCCAAACCACCCCAACCTCCTCCTTTCTCAGCTAAGTTTCCGTTTCCTCCTGGAGAACCCAAATCTTGCGGGTCCTCTTTTGACCCATGCTCTGTACCTCCGGCACCTCCACCAACCACATCGTCTCCTCCTTTCCCTCCCTCAGACCCATAGCCACCACCTCCTCCTCCAGAACCCAAAACCCCTGCATCTGCAAGATTTGAATCTCCGCTTCCGTCTTCTCCTTTCCCAACAATATTATCTCCCTTGCCGCTAACATCTATTTTTCCGCCTTCCTCGATTATTAATGCTTTAACCTCAAGTATCAATTTTTTTCCTATATTTGTAGTTATAACACCTCCTCTACGGATGCGAATATTATCGTATTTGCAAACTCCTTTGCATACTCCTTCATCCAACACCACCACTTCGCCATCTTTTACCTCCAAATTATTATCTCCGGGATAAAAGCTGTCATCTAGTTTTTCATTAGGACCAAAATAATATTCCAATACATTTTTTCCTCTTGCAGCAAACCAGCACCCGAGCTCGCATTTTTTTATATCCTCTTTTTTCCCGTAAAATCCGTCTCTCGAGGAGCAGAAGTATTTGCATAAAACAAAAGGGTCCTCTGATGACAGGCGAGAGGTGGTTGAGCAATTCGCTCTGATTTCGCACTTCGATATTCCATCGCTTAAGCCTTTGTTATAGCAAGTGTCTCCGTTGCATTTCTCTTCGGTGTAATCGCAGAGCTCATCGCAGCATGAAAAATATTCCTCGATTTTGTTCGGGTTATAGCAGCTAACTCCGGGATGCAATCTCTTAAAACTAAGATTTACTTTCGCATACGCTAAACCGCGATATTTCTCGTAATTCGGAAGAAACTCTATATCTCCAATTTTGAATATTGTATAATTCCCTGGACCTATCTCGAAAACAGAGTTTTGTATTTCAATAAATTTCTCGCAGTACTTTGCTTTTTCATCATCAATATTCGAGCAGAGAGAATCGAGAGGACAATCGTTGCTCGCGCCATCGTTGTAAATCCCGTCTCCGTTGCAATCTTTCCCTTTCGCGCAAGAAAGCTCCTCCCCTGTTTTTTCATAGCATATTTTGAACATATACTGATCTTTTCCAATTCTGCAACCTTCCTTGCAAACCTCTGAATTTTCAGAATCAACGCTGCAATAATTCTCGCACAACTCCATTGGCTTTTCGCTGTATTTTCTCAAATTTGTATAGCAATGGCATTCTTTTTCGCACTCTTCTTTCTCTTTTGTTATTCTGCAATTCCGGTAGCAACCGTAGTTTGTGTTTAAATCCGAGGCTTTTCCATGGTAGCAGCTCAAGTTACCTATAGAGACAAAATTTGAAATTCTTGTGTTTCCCCTGTATAAAGCTCCGGAAGCATCGACCAAATATTTTTTTCCAGTCAATTTAACTCCGGCATAGAGAGATAACTTTGGAGCTTCGTTTTCTTTAACAACAAAAAAAGACGGCTGCCCTGATATCTTCGAGAATTCCTCTCTTTTTAGCGAGTATGTTTGATAATAACCAAAGTTTAGGTTTCTTCTTTCTGGCACATATCTCGCAATCTCATCTAAACAAAGGCATGCTTTTGATTCGCAATTCTCGCAATACCCATCTACTTTTATTCCGTACTTCAAAATATCTTTAATATCTTCCCATTTCACAAACTCTCCATTTCCCAAATCTTTGCACTTGTCATCGAGATTATTAAAATCACTTTCAGTTGCGGTAGGTTTTAAAAAGCATCCCAAAGGAATTCTGTCAGATACAATAATATCTATTCTTTCTCCAGGATATTCCAGTATATTTGCTCTCTCTGCAATTTCCTTCATTTCAATAAAAATTCTCGCTCCTAGAAATGCAGCGATAACAAGAATAAACACAAAAAGTATAAGAAGCAGAGTTGTTCTGTTCATACTATAAGTATGCTAGAGATAATATTCATTACCGCGCTTTTCACAATGCCGATCAAAAGAAAAAGGAAATCCATATTTATTATTTTTGTAAGAATAAGAAAAATAAAGACCAAAAGGATTAGAGTAAAGAAAATTGCCACGAGCATCCTAAAAGTTATTCCGCGCATAATTAAATATTCTCGTACTCTATGCAATTGGATTTTATATCGCAAATCTCTATGTCCACATAATATTCTCCGCTTTCCGTCGCTTTCCAGGTGTTTCCGTAAATAAAATCTCTCTCATCGCCATCGCTGTGCAAGCCATCGTCGAAAAGCTCTATAACAGCAATATTATTCTCATCCGGTTTCTGTATTTTTGCCTTTACGCAATCGATTCCAGAGTTATCGGAAACTCTTGCTGTAATTGTCATTTCCTCGCCGGCATCGAGAGGATTCGGGAAAGCTTTGGCTTCATGCAATTTCGGAGGCTCTCTATCTTCCCATGGTGTTGAGTGTCTCCATTCCCCTATCTCCTTCAACCCGAGAAGAGAAATTACAACATAAGCAAAAGTTATAATAAAGAGAAGTGCCATCACAGCTTTGAGTATTATCACAAACCCTCTGGACATAATTAATCTGCGAAGTTAAATTTTATTGTTCTTCCATCAACTGTAAAATCATCAAATAAAATTGCACCGTTTAAAGTCCCTGCAAACACATTGTAAAAATTGTAAATTGTGTAGCTCGCCAAAACTGATGCCGCTTGATTTTCTATTCCGAAAGGAGTATCTAAAGCAAACTCCACCTCAAGCTCTTTGCTTATCTTTCCGGAAGGCATAACGCTCTGCAAATAAACTATTCTCGGTACCTCTGGAAGCTCAACTTTATCTTCAATCGAATTATAAGTCACCTGACAATATCCGTAAGGATTGTACAGATACATATAATTTCCGTTTTTTTTGCAGTACCATGTTGATTTTTTCGAAGTATCCTTTTTATTTAATTGTTCGTACCCAGAGTTGCAAGCTTCCCAATCTATATAGCTACCATCAGGGTCTCTTATTTCAATAAGCTTCCCTTTTTTCTCAATTTTTATCTTCGCCCTGCACGGATAAATATTGATGTGCCTTATCTCGCATCCCGCTCCTTTGAGTAGCTCCGTTAGCTTATCGAAATTTTCGAAAATGAAATCGATATCGCTTATTTTGTCCGCGTAATACACAATCGCGAACTTTATTTTCTCCAGTTTTTCCCTTCTCCAAATCTCGACTCCTTTTTTTGTTAATTTGAATTCCACAGCCAAATTGTCGAGCTCGAAATAATTCGGGCAACATTTCCCATTGAAAACTGAAAAGTTAAAATTGCACTCATATTTACTCTCGGTAGAGCTACAAATTCCTTCGCTCTCATATTCCTGGAGGGTTTTTAATTTTCCGTAAAAATCGAATCTTACTGAGCCCGGAGAGCCATCAAAATAAAAATTTTTCTTCTCGTAATAATTCTTTATTCTGTCCAAATCTATTTCAAAGTTCAGAACAAAATTTGTTGAATTCAGCTTCTCCGGATGTGCCAAATAGTAAATACCGAAAGATGCATTAAATTCAGCTGGGTTATTGCTTTGCTCAACCAAACTTCCGAAATTATCTGTTATTAGAGGATAAAAAGCAACATTCGGATTCGGGAGTTTTGAGGTTTTAAATTTGAAAGTATAAGTTCCGGGGTTCAATTTGTGAGGGTCCATTAAAGAGTAAATTAGCTCTTCCAAATTTTCAGAAGTATCGCTTATATAAACACTTTTCGGAAAAATTAATTTTAAGGAATCTCCTCTCTCTTGGATATAAATCTTGGAATAATTAATTGTTTTTCCGTTCAAAGTTAAAGAATTTCCGAACCATATTGCAGGAGGCGGAACAAAACTTTTGAAATCTATTCCTTCAATAGAATACCACGCTCCTTCCGGCAAACCGAAAATTTTTTGTTGAGGAGGTTTGTAAAGATAGGTGTAAATAAGCGCAAAGCTCACTGCAAGGAAAATAAGAAAAGTTAGAATTATAAACAAAAATTCCATTGTTATTGCCTTCATACTATCTCACTTACCATAGCGGAGAAAATTATAAGAATGATTAAAAAGACAAAAAAGATTATAATAATCTCCCTTATTACAGTTGAAGTAAGCGCTTTCATGTGAAAATACTCGGCAAAAGATTGATAATTTTCGAGGCAAAATCACCGCCGAAAATTGCAACACTTATAAAAATAGCTGCGGCTATTACAAACACTATAAACCAAAATATCAAGCTCATCGCAATCCCTTTCATATTTCTCAAATGGGCCCGGAGGGATTTCCGCTATTTTCGGAAGGTTTTGATTGCATGCTTGCGAGAACCCGAAAGGCTTGCCAATTCGAACCCCCGACCTACTGGTTAAGAGCCAGTCGCTCTTCCAGATTGCTCCGCTTGTCTGAGCTACGGGCCCATAAAAATATTTATTTAATGTTTATTTATGCCCTGGTAGTCTAGCGGCCGAGGATGCAGGCCTGTCAAGCCTGTGACCCGGGTTCGAATGAGAAACCTCCACCTAAGCCTTTTAGAAAAAGGCTTAAGCCAAAAATTAAGCTAAAAGTTGCTTTGAGAATCCCGGCCAGGGCGTAGAAATTGCGAAGTTATAAATTTTTAAAACAATTTTAATAAATGAAAAGCCGAAAAATTTTGCCTCTGAAGAGAAGAAGGGAAGGAAAAACAAACTATAGGAAAAGGTTGGCTTTATTAAAATTCGGAAAACCGAGAGTGGTAATAAGAAAGTCAAATAAATATATTACCCTGCAATTGGTTGAATTCGATTTAAAGAATTTCAGGGAAATTACGAGGTTCTCTTTTATTTCCAAAAAATTGGAAAACTTCGGTTGGAATTATGCGAAAAACAATCTTCCGGCTTCCTATCTGAGCGGGCTTGCTTTCGGATTGATTTGTAAAAAAAACGGAATTAGCGAAGGTGTTTTGGACCTCGGATTAAACAGGGTAACGAAAGGTAACAGAATTTTTTCCGCGCTTCTCGGTTGTATTGATGCTGGCTTAAAAATTCCGCACTCGGAAAAAAATTTACCTCCAGAGGAAAGAGTTAAAGGAGCGCATATCTCTCAAGAGGTTGTTAAAAAATTTGAAGAAGTAAAACAAAAAATTATTGATTATTATGGAGGAAGATAAAACAGAAGAGATGGAGAAAGAGGAAAGCGAAGATTTTGAAGAGAGATTGGAAGAAGAGTTGGAAGAAGCGGATAAAGAAAAAGTGGAAATTCCGAAGGAAGAAGGCGAATGGATTCCGAAAACCAAACTCGGCAAACTCGTGAAAGAAGGGAAAATAGGAATAGAAGAAATATTCGAGAAGGGATATATTATTAGAGAGCCCGAGATTGTTGATTATCTTTTGCCGGATTTGGAAGAAAGATTGATTTATATAGGCGGTAGTTCCGGAAAAGGAGGAGGTATTCAGAGAAAGGTAATTAGGAGAACGGTAAGAATTCACAAATCAGGCAAGAGAATGAGTTTGTCGGCGATGATGGTTATCGGAAATAAAAAAGGTTATTTCGGTATAGGTTTCGGAAAGGCAAAAACAAATAAGGAAGCTTTGAGAAAAGCCGCTCTAAATGCGAGAAAGAATTTGTTCTATGTGAAGCGCGGTTGCGGAAGTTGGGAATGCAAATGCGGAGAAGAGCATTCGATACCTTTCTCTGTGATAGGCAAAAAAGGTTCTGTGGTTGTAAAATTAATGCCTGCCCCGAAAGGTTTGGGTTTGTGCGTTTCGGATGAGATAAAAAAAATATTTGAGCTGATAGGAATTCAGGATATCAGAATCAAATCCCGGGGCCAAACTGGGACGAGAATAAATTTTATCTATGCCATCGAGAATGCCTTGAGAAATTTGAGCAAATACAAAATGTAATTTATCCAGTGATTCCCAACTTACCCTTTAAGGAATTCACATAAATCTCTGCCATTCTGAATTTACCCTGCTTTAATTTATCTTTTGCCAATCTCAACTCTAAATCCAAGTCAAAAGTATCCTCTCCCTTTCTCCTAAGCTCCTCTATTTTGGCCTCTATTATCTCCAACTCTTTGGAGTATTTTGTGTAGAGCTCAAGCTCGGTATCAGGAATTTTGTGCGGGTCGTGCAACAACGGCCTAAAAGCTATCCAATAAGGTTTACCCTCGTTATATTTTGGATTCTGTATCATCCCTACTCCAACCTCTTCTCTCGTTATTCTTCTCGCATACTCCTCGCCGTATTTTTCGCGAGCTCTCTTCAAATCTTCCAAAGCTTTTGTATTCATTTGAATCTCTGTAAGAACATTTCCTTTCAAAGCTTCTTTGAAATCACTCAAAACTTGGGATATCATTATTATTCCGAGTCCCCATTTTCTGAATTCTCTCGCTGCCTTTTCCAAAACTATATAGCCTCCCTTACCGCCATATCTTTCCAATAAGCGATGCACCTCGTCAAATACAATAAGAACTCTTAGCTCTGTGGTTTCCTCCCATTCCTGCTCGAATATAGTATTCACTATATTTTGAACCGCAATATCGTATTCGCCCGGTTTCAATTTGTTTAAAGTAAATATCGTTATCTCTCCGGGATTTAAATATTTTCTAAGGTCTATCTTCTTTTCTGGATCCGTAACCTCGTAAATCATTCCTGGGAAGCTTCTCGCATCTTCCTCGCTCAAACCGAATTCTTTATATTTCGAGAGCATTTTCTTATCTCTGCAAGGTCTCACAAATCCTGTCCATTGTCCAGTTGGGTCGAAAACAATCACAGGTATTTTTTGCTTTAATACTTCTTCAGCAATAACCATCGCGGAAACCGTTTTACCGCTACCGGTGGCTCCTGCTGTTATTACATGGGTTGTTAGATCATCTTTATCCAGATAGGCTTTCCTATTTGTTTCCGCTATCTTCCCAAGCTCTAAGCCTTCTTTCGGTAAGCTATCATAATCCACAGGGCATAAATATCTCAATCTCTCAAGAACTTTCTTTTTATACAATTTTAGAGCATAGATTAATGCTACCGCAGTAATTAGAGTTGCGATTATTAACGGTATGTAGGCGTGCCACCAAGGAAGAACTATTACCTCAAACAAATCAGCGCTCGAAGCTGTTTTATTCTCGTAAATTGCAAGAACACTTATATAATATTTTCCCGGAGCCAAAGATAAATTTGAGATATCGTAGGTTCTGATAAAAGATAAACTCGTCTCCAAAGCCATCGTTTCCTCTTTTTTTGACAATATCTCGTTTGATTCGAGATTTTTTATCAAATAATTCAAAGTCACATCAACCCTCTTTTTTATTCCCAAATTGTACAGAGATACATAAAATTGCAAAACTTCATCTTTAGTTATCTGCTTTGTTAGGGCTTCAACTTTCACATCCAGCAGAGCATATTCCTCTGGAACTACAGTTAAGGTAACCGGAATTGTGTGCGTCTTATTTCCTATCAAGACATTTATATCTCCCGTGTAAATTCCTGGTTGCGTAGTTGCTCGAGTGGCAAACACAACCTTCACAGTTTTCGTGGATAATTTTGGTATCGAGATAATTGTGTTATCGAATTGGATAAATTCCCATACTGTTCCGGAAGCGCTCAAATAAGCGGTTTGAGGCTTGTTTAAATTATTTGTAATCCATATCGAATAGGTTTTGCTCTCTCCAGGATGCAGCTTAACATCCACTATATTTGAGGTTACTGTAGAAGGAGGTAGCGGAGGTTTGCAATCCTCTGGACAATTTTCCCAGCTTTCGGTTGCTTCGCAAACTCCGTTACCACAAACAGCTTTCTTTTCTTCTGGCGGCACATACACATAACCACCTCCACCTCCTCCACCACCTCCTCCAGCTCCCCCTCCTGTTTGCTGAGTGCACTCGGTCAAAGAGCAAACTCCATTGCAGCAATAAGGACATTCGCTTGCCAAATAACATTTTCCTCCGCATAACACATAATTTGGCGATGGACAAGAAATCTCGACAAGAGCATAAGCCGAGAAGCTGCTAACATTGAATTTTATTGCATTCGCTGTCCTAACTATTGTGCCGCTATATTCAACCCAACTTCCGTTGCATTCTCTTGCGTCGTAATTCCAATTCTCGCATTTATAGACATACAATAAATTCGGGTCTCTGTCACCGGAATTCATCGTTATTTCAGCCTGAGAGAAATTCAATTTATTTTCTATTCCCAAAACTTTTTTAAAGTATATTATCCCGTGTTCCGTTGCCTCGCTAGATTTCTCTACTCCATCCTCTAGAGGCTTATCCATGCAAGCCAATTTTATTGGATCTGTTAAGTTTTGAGTTATATTAACATTTCTCATCTTTACCACATGGTTGCATGCTGTCAACTTTAAGTCATAGGTTCTTTTGTGAACCTCTTCTTTATAACTCCCGCTTTCTATAAAGCTTAATATCTCGTACTTACTCTCAAAATTTTTTCCAGGTCTGTAGAATTTGAACTCCGTGGTATTTGTTAAATTACCCTGCAAATAAACTCCTGCTATATAAATTTCGAACCAATCCAAAGTTGAATTTTTATAACCGAAAACATCTGTTGCAGTTATATTAAAATCGTAATCTCCTATTGTTAAATTTGTTATATTGACAACGAAAGTTTTATTTGTTTTATTTATCATCGTTCCGGAATAAACAACTTGCGAATCTTTTGTTACAACAATACTCACATTTTCCACTTTTGTTGCATCCGAAATATTGGCTTCTATTGTTTGATTTACCTTCTCATCCTCTTTGGTAACTTCTATATTCTTAGCAGATATATTTTCTATAATCGGAGGTGATAAATCCTGATAATGCACTCCTTTGGTTACCGATAGAGTGGCTTCTATTAAGCTTCCGCTAACATTTGCCGTTGCTATTATAGTTAAATCGTAATAATAACCATCCTTTAATTCCGGTGAAATACAGCTTAAATACCACAAGTTCTCGGAGTAACTTGAGTCGAGATTTGTACATTCCTTGTTTCCAACTTTCACTTCAAAACTCGCGCTACTTACCGGGTTATAATCGTAGGTTAAATTCACAACAAACTCCAACGGCTGCGAAGAATTGGTTTCGTTTGTGTAGTTGAGCAAATCAAGTTCCAAATTTCTAATTCCCAGAGATAGATTAATCTCCAGATAATCCGTTGCATTTTGCGAGATATTTAAAATTCCCGAATAATCTGCTTTTGCCGAGGCTTCGGTGTAATTTATCGTTACAATAGTATAATTCTGCTTGCTTACACTCACGGAACTCGGATACTCCAAATAAGAGGAGATATTTCCGCTAATATTCAAATTGAAATTTAGCTGCACATTTCCGAGATTGGAGAGATTAATTTCTCCGAATTTGCCCGAAGAATTTATCGCTACCAATTTGGAAATCTTTGTGGGTACAATTTTCCATGATTTGTTTTCCAACACAGTCAGATTTATTATTTCCAAAACTTCCGCATCAGAGCAACTGTGATTTATCTTTAATTGATAAGATCCTGGAACGAAGCCTAAAGGTACCGAGATATTCGCAACAATAAGCTTGCTTTCTCCCATTCCTAAATTTGAAATCGAACTTGGAGAGATTGTTGTCTCAACACTTATATTGTCGGCTCTCTGAATTTGAATATTCGTTGCATTCAAATTTCCCGTATTTAAGAGAGTCCAATTTACTTCTCTTGTTGTCCCGTGCTGGAAATCATCTATCGCTATTGAGCTTGGAGCTACTTCCAAATTCGGAGATGGCAAAACCTCAACATTTATTGTTTTTGTTGTATGGCTAACACTATTATTTGGATTCATCCAATCGGCTCTTAAAGTGAAGGAATAGTTTCCAGTGTAAGTTCCAGCTGGTACGCAAATTTGGGTTGTATCTGTTTTTGTTTCTCCTCCAGTAATCTTACCGTAATTAAATTCGCTCGGAGTTGCATTCCACCCAGAAGGCAAATTAGTTACACTTAAGTTTGTATAATAAGCCCCTCCGTAACCTGTATTTTCAAAGCCCAAATTGGTTAAATTAAATTCTTGGTTAAAGCATTTTCCTGTTGTATTTGTAACCCCAGCAACTTGCCTTGAGGTATTTGTTGTTATTTCTAGAGTTGTCGAGCCGGTTGCATTAAACTGATAAGTTGCACTTTTCGTTATTTGCCCTGCATTATCTTTCGCGTAAATCACAAAATAATAAGTTCCAACTTTTGTTGGGGTGAAATTCCCTATAAATGTGTAATTGCACTCGCTCAAATTTGTTTCAACACTCATATTAACTATTTTTGTTTCGGCACCAGTTATATTCAACCACGCACAGCCCTGAGTTCCAGAACAAGTGTCTCCCAAAGGATGGTTATCCGAGATATTCACTCTAATAATTTGCTCCTCGTAATTCACATCTCTGTATTGCTGCCAGGAAGCAAATTCGTAAATCGTTGGAGGAATATCAGTAACAGTTGCGTTAATTGTTGTTATTTTCGTCGAACCATCTTCCTGATTTTTAATTTGAATATCGAAAACACAATTTCCAGAATCTATTGCTTGGTAATCAATTTCCAAAATATCGCTGCTCGTTTTATTTATAAATATCCATTTTGGATAATCTATATCAATGATTTTACCTAGACAAGTAGGTGGATTAAGTTTCTCAATTGAAAAGTTGGTATCGACATTTCCTGTATTCGAAATATTAATTTCAAATTTGCCTGTGCTATCGAGACCTATGCTGTTATTTCCGGTCCTATCTATATAATCTGGTGTTCTGTTCCAAGAATTATCCACTGGAACTGTAATATTTAAGAAAGTCGTCTTGTTTCCAGCATTATCTGTTGCTATAGTTATATTCGTTATATATTCTCCAGGGTCTTGCCCTAAAGGAACGGATATCTTAACAGATGAAGATTCATTATATCCAGCCGAGAGCTTATAATCTTCAGGATTAAATATAACACTTAAATTTCCAGGTAAATTTCCGCCGGAAATTGAGAGATTAATTGTAAGTAAGCTATTTCCAGTATTTGTAACATTTATATATCCCACTATCTTCGAAGACCCATGTGCAACAGAGTTTGTTATTTCTTCTGGGACTCTCTCGAAGGAATAAGTAACCCCTACATCAAGAGTTGTGCTATTTGTTTTATTTCCGTAAGAGTTATCCAAATTTTTGTAACTGACTTTTCCTATTATTTCGTAACTTCCATCAGAAGTTGTTGGTGAAATATTTATATAGAAAGTTTTCGTGCAATTTTCTCCAGAATTTAAAGTGCCACAACTCTGACTTTCAGGGTATATTACCATGTCATTGTAAGTTACATCATTATTTACAAATCTCAAAGTCAAATTCACTTCCGTTATATTATCCGTTCCCAAATTGATTACTGTTAAATTAATCTCCTCAGTTACTGTTTCATTTATACTTCCGACATATATTGACTGCGGTACCTGCTCCAAATTCACATTTTCCTCAAAAATATGGATTCCCAAATTTATGTATTTTGTTGTTTTATTCGGATAATAATAGTTTTTGTTTTCGGACTCTATTTTTAAAGTTCCGTTGAAATCTCCTGCTTGATTCCAAGTGGAAGGTACGGTTAAATTAATTTTTATTTCCTTCTGGCTCCCGTTTACCAAATCAAAATTGTTACTCGAAAAACTAATTGTAAAATTCTGGCAAATTGTTCCGGAGATGCAGCTTATCGTAATATTCGTGAGGTTGCAATCACCTTCAGAACTTATTGTTATATTCTCGTATCTACTCGAGTTTATTCCCAATTTTGCAGGAGGTTTAAATGTTATATTTGTTGCGTTTATCTCCAAAATAGGACTCGAAATGACAGTTATCGTGATGTTGGCAGTGTCGCTCGGGGTAGAGCCGGGTTTGGTTGCATTCACATAAATCGTATAATTTCCCGGCGCGGAATTATTTGCGGGATTCCACAATATCGAGCAAATTCCATCGCTGTTGGTTGTGCAATTTGCGTACTCATTATTTGGCAAGTAGAAGTGTGCGGTCGCATTTTCCATCGGTGCAATAGCTCCATCCCATATTTCTGCAGTTAAATTCGCTTCGTAAGGAGAATAATTATCATTTCTGTAAACTATTTCGGGGCTTGCGGTTAGATTTCTAACGGCCAATATTCTCTGAATCTCTATCTCCTTATCCAACCAATAATTTTCGGAGATATTGTAAAATAAAGTTGCATTGTCTTCTATCTCACAGGAAACATTGTAATAGCCAGTTGGTATTCCAGTGGTGTTTTCTATTTCAAAACTCGCAGTTCCGTTGTTTGTGAGATTGGTTCCTTTATAAGTGCCGTTGAAATAGAATTTGACAGGATAGTTATTTATTAACTCTGAAGTATTTGCATCTCTAACCGAGCAGGTTATTTTTATCTTTTCTCCGGATAAATAAGTATCCTTATCCGTTGTTAAATTCTCGACTTTGGAGTAACCAAATATCCTTATTATTTCCCAATCAGTTCCGTTATCGTAATTTTCTCCGTAAGCAATTGCCGTTAAATTGTGCTCTCCTATCTCATAATTCCAAGGGATATTCCAGGTTCCGTTTTGCTGAGTTAAAATTTCGCTACCGTCCAATATCCAACTTACATTATAAGGATTCGTTGTATTTTCTGTGCTTTGGTCATCCCAAACTTTCGATGTTAAATTTAGAGTTCCTCCTCTATTGAAAATTTGATTTTCTGGCGGCTCGGTTATATTTATGTATAAAATTCCTTTTAGCAAAATTGTGGCATTGCTTTGCTCTATCCACGGAACATATACATATTCTGCTTCGATTTTCACTTTTACAGTGTGATTGCCCAAATTATAACCAGCGGGATTCCACTGCAAATATGCCAAGCCGTCGCTATCCGTATTTGCCTGGCTGTGCGAAGTACTCTCGTTATCAATATATAGGTAAACCGTGTAACTAGATATATTACTTTGGTTATCAAAATCATAAACTCTTGCGGTAATTTGAGCATACTTCGTCCTTGGGTGCTCTAAAGGATAATCCGTAATATTAACGGCACTTCTATATCTAATTTCTACGGAATTATTTACGGACGCAGAATCGTAATAATTTTTGCTCACATCCAATTTTATATAATATGTGCCGTTGGTAAGATTGCTCCACAAGGTATAATTGAGATTCTCTTCATTTTCCCCGAAAATATCAACAATATCTCCGGAAGAATTTATTAAATACCATGTTGTATTCGGATGGACAAGCGTGGAGTTATCGTCTGTTGTTGTGGAATTAAAATTGTAAGTTACTCCTCTTAGTAGCGTTTCACCCGGATTCGGATTTGTAATACTTGGATAGAGTTTTCCTTTAATTAAAATCCATGTCTCCTCGGAACTTGGGTCGTAAGAGTCACTTGTTGCATTCGCCAAAATCGTATAATTTCCAACTCCTTTAGTATCTTCCGGATTGTAAGTAAAGTTGCAAATCCCGTTACTATCGGTCGTGCAGTTTCCGATATAACTCGAATTTATGTAAAATTTTACAAGTACTTCTGAAATAATAGTTCCATTAATATTTGTTGTGTTTGCCGTGAAGGTTACATTATGCGGCTCGAAAGAATCGTTTCTATAGATTTCCTCCCAATTTTTTGTTAAAGTTAAAACAAGTCTATCTTTTATTTCCGAAGGTCCTTTAAATTCTGAAGTATTAAATCTGAAATAGCCGTCATCCAACTGGAATTTATACCAATTGTCTGTGCCGACATCTGTGTAATTGAAGGTTGTATTTATCAATACAGGTGTAAAAGGACCGCCTGTATAGGAATCGTTATAACCCCTATATACCCATGTTGTTTTGTTATCTGTTGATGTGAACAAAGAGACATTCACAACATTATTATCTGGATCATATATGGAAACATTGTATATGAAATTTTGGTCGTAATATCCTTTATCTGGTGTTACAGAAACAGAAGTATTATCAATCTGAGGTCTTTGATTTACATAATAAATTGCTTCGCTCTTTCCGTAAATTTCTTCTAAATCAGCGGTACCATTTACGATAATTGTATAACTATCCGATTTACTTGGTGCTGTGAAATTTGCCCTCCAATAACAACCGTACAGATAAGTTAGGTTGCCGTACTGATATTCTCCAGCTACTTGAGTTGTACTTTTTATTGTCCATTCTCCGCTCGTTATATTCCAGTAATGGGAACCATTGTATTCTCTAATGCAAACCGTTACATTAAACTCATCTTCCGGCTCGTAAACGATTTTATCGTAACCTTTATTATTTGAAAAATTCCATTCATCTATAACTAATCTTCTAACTTCAAATTTTCCCATTCTCAATTCCGCTATATCTCCTCCTGTTGTGTTCCAATAGAATTTTGTTCTGTATTCTCCCAATAAATCTGGAATGTAAGTTCCTGTCCATTCCCCGCCTTCCACATTACCGCTCAAATTAACTATTTCGGTGCTTAAATCTGGTTTCGTTATTACAACCCAAACATTGCTTATATTCCTATCGATTAAATCTCCGCTCAATTTCGAGACATTTATTTTCAAACTCATCGATAAATTTAAGGTTGTTACATTATCAAATACCGGTTCGGAAGTGAAAGGTCTAACTTTAATTACCTGTAAAGGTTGAATATCTTCTAATTCAACAGTTAAGTTATCTTTGCTCCAACTCAAAGAATATAATTCCGAGGTATTATTAATTGCAAATTGAGCCCAGCCGAGAGAATTAGTTTCCGTTTTGCTTATCTCCAATCTCTCCCTAACATTTTCCTCGTTTCCCAGAGTAAAGTTGATGGTTTTTGCTAAATAAAGGTTGTCAAAAACTACCGTGCTTCCATTTTCTACTCTTAAATTAAACTTTATAGAGCTCGTTCCTAAAGTTGTTGTATTTGAGATGAATATCCATCTATCAGTTATTTTTGTTGAAGCCGTTCCGTTTTCGCAGCCCCCCAAAGTCGGACTCAAGCATAATCCTTGCTGTTCCTCATATATCGATTGATTTAAAAATCCCGCAAACCAATATTTTGAACTCTCGCCAATAGCAACTGATTGATATAAATATGCATAAGTGTCATCTGAATCAACAGCTATTCTATAGCCTTGCCCTTCATAGCCCGAAGCTAAACCAGTTAGTGTTTCGTTATATGTACCTCCTAAACTCCAGTTATTTGTTCCGTTCTCAAAATCATAATTTACAAGCAAATTAGGTATCTCAGAGTAATTTAATTTTTTCGTTTCCTCCGCGAACGGATTTCCGTAAAGCAAAGCATAATTCTCGGCCGAGCCGGTTAGATTCGCGATGAAGATTATGTGGGTCTCTGAGGAATTCCAATTCTCAATCAAATATTTTATCTCCTTACCATCTCCATTCAAAACTCTTATATCCTGGCCATCTGACAAAACTTTTCCTTCCTCCAACAATTTCGTGGAATTTATTTTCAAATCAATAACAAATTCTCCAACACCGGCTTCCAAAGAAATATTTCTCCTATACCTCCAATAACCCCTTTGGTTTAAACTTACATTTGTCTCTAAAATCGACCCATCTATATTTTTCGGTTCAATCCGCAAACTTTCAGCTTCTCCCAGTTTTGTATAATTTGCTTCTATTACATTTTTCTCCTCTGAACTTAAATTGCTCTTTAAAGGCAATCCTCCATATAACTCAATTTCATCTAATGAGAATGTTGTATTCGGCACATAGAAATCCAATCTAATATATCTTGCCCTTCTCGGTTCAAAGAAAATTTCGTTTTTGTTTGAGGAGGTATAATTTGTTCCGTTATAAGTTAAATTGAAAATTCCGTCAGTTACATAACTCTTATCTCCTTTCCCATTCTTCCAAGTTCCTTCCAAAATCTGCTCCCAATTTGTTCCGTCAAGAGAGATATTAATTTTCACTTTTGTTGCTCCATTTGTGCCTTGCCTTATAACCAAGTGAGAGATATTCGCCTCCGAGAAATTCAATTCAATTATATTCCCAAAACTATTTGCTGTGATATTTGTGGTTGATTTATAATCTTCTTTGTCTGTTCTGTTTTCTCCATCTATCAAATTACTTTCTTCGTAATTTGTATCTGAAATTGGAGTAGTTATTACATTACCTCCATTCTCGTCCAATAGTAAATCAAAAGAGTTACTCGCATTCAAATTTCCGTCTCCTTTATCAGCTGAACTCTGATTGCTCGGCAAATTGCTCCAATCCGGTTGGTAATTGTATCCCGGCTCGGTTGCATCTGGATTTGAATAATAAGCGTAAATCTCGGTTTTATTGTTTGCAATTACTGTTGCCGGGAACAAAATTTCGCACCAAGTTGAATTATCTGTTGATAAAATTTTGTAATTTATCTCTTCGTTAGAGGAATTTACCAATCTCAAATCCTTGCAATTTTGCAAAAAATCTCCGCTAATGTTCACTCTTACCGACTCGGAAGTATGGTTTTTTCCGTAAATATCTTCCAAAGTAATTAACCTTCTTCTTGTCCAATTTTCCATTTCCGTATCCTTCCAATTCGGAGGTTCAAAATCGTAAACCCTCAAGTCAGAATCTGGATAGCCGTAGTAAATATAGTAGCTACCCTCGCTTTCCAAATAAAAAATTAATTCAGCAGAAGCAAGATTGCTTCCCTGCGAATAATTGAGATTATAAAATTTAAAAGGAATTGTTTTCGAATTATTGAAAAGTATTCTTACATCTGTTTTGTTTGTTGAATTATCAAAAAATGCCTTTCCATCAAAGTTAACCGGTAACGAGATGTTCCACCCAACATTTCCGCTCAAATTGTAAATCCGCCTGTATTTGAAATATTCTGGTTTGTAGCTTTCTAAATCTGTTAGATTTAAAACAATATTTCCGAAAGAAACGGTTTTATTGTAAGTTGCTGAATGAAGCCACTTTGCCAAAATTAAAGAAAGATTCGAAACAATTTTGTAATTTTTGCTCGAATTTAATCCGCAAGTCAATTTTCCGTTGTTGTTGGTGTATCCCAAGCATGCAAGCTCTCCCGTGGAATTATCGTAAACCTCTATTAAATTGTCAATAACCGGATTATTAAAGGAGTCCAAAAGGGTTATATTCATTTGGTCTGCTACAATTGTAAAATTTCCGGTTGTCGGAAGATTGAATTTTACTTTTCCTCCTCCCTTGCAGAACTCATTAAACAATGCTATGTCTGCTTTTTCCAGAATGTCGAAAACCACAACTCCGTTAGAATCCGTTTTTCCGCTTGCCAGTAATTTTTCACTTCCCGCTTTGTAGACATAAACAGATACATTTGGAAGTGGCGAGGAAGATGAATTCACTACCCGAATTGTAAGATTTCCGTTATCTACTTGGAAAATTCTTATCTCAGAAACTACGTTTGTGCCTTCCAATCCGATAGAAATATCTAACTGTGCCAAAAATAATAGTAAAATTAAAACTAAATTAATCCTTCTCATACATAATATATTTGGTTTATAAAATTTGTATTATAAGGATTAAGGTTGCATATTAGGATTGTTGTATTGATTGGAGTTAATTTGATAACTATCGCATATTAGCTTTGCTTGTTGGGATGAGGGTAAAAATTGAATTGTTGTGGTAAGATTTTAAGCGGCGTAAGAATCTCTAAGGTTTGTTCGGATAATATGCTTTGAGCTTATTTAGATAATTTCAAAATATCTCCTCTGATTATAGCTAGATTTTTTTAGGTTTCTCTTTTTTAATAAAATTAAATTTAATTTTTTAGTATGAATTATGGTGCAAGATGTTATGCTTACTTCAATAAAAGGAAAGCTTGGAGTTAGATTTTCCAAAGAATTTGTTAGAAATGTTTCCAAAGAAATTGCTAGCAAAATAGCGGAAGAATTATTCTATGAAATTTTGTTTTTTAGGTTTTTGCCAGAAATAAAAGGTGTGGAGGAGGGGAAAATAAAGGCAAAAAAAGGTAGAGAAGCAATTGAATTTTTGGAAAAGATATCAAGAGATTATTCAAAATAGCTGAAAAGAATTTGCTCTAAACCTTGTTCTAAGCTTTTTTCAAGGATTTTTGATAGCTCTCTTATAATTCTTTTCTGCTCTTTTTTGTGTTCCCATTTCGCTGTGTAAAATATTTTCTTTTCTTGGTCAACAAATACATATAGCCTGTAAGGAGGTTGCCTCGATTTAGCTTCAGTAAGTAAATATCTTCCTTTTACTTTGAGAATTTTTAACACATTGAGACCAGAATTTTCAATTTTTCTAATTAGTGTCAATATCCTCCTCCTTATGGGAGATTTCTATTTTCTTGATTTCTTGCTCAAGGGAAGGCAAAATAACTATTTCAACACTCATAATAAGGAACTAAGCGAAAATTAAAAAATCCAAATCTTCCTCCTTAGTTCCTATCTTTTTATCAAAACTTACTAAGGTAAGATCGAATTGCCTCGCTATATAGTAATGTAATGCGTCACCAAAACTGAGAATGTAAAGAAAAGAAAGTAATAACCCCAACTTTCTCCGCTCTCTATCTTTGATAAGAACTTTTCGCACTCTTCTCTCCTTTCTCTGTCCAAAAAAATATGTTTGTGTCAATCAGATACATCTTTCCACTATTCTTTGGATTTTTCTTGTAATTCTGAAGAAGAATAGTTAACTCCTTTAAGGATGCCAACAATATCTTTTATTCTGCTTTGCTTGTGTTTTGTTGAAATTTTTATAAAAATTTAATTCTGATTTTCATATGTTTTTTGACTAAAAAGTTCTATTAGAAACTTTGGAATCTCCTGCTCCTCCAAAATTTTTACTCCTTTCGGATACTTGCGATGTGGCTTGCCAGCTTTTACCTCCACTTTGAGATTGCCAGCAATGCAATCTATCTCATAAGAATTTTTAAAGTAATAAACCTCTCCGAATTTTCTGAGCAAATGCTCCTGGACAATCCATTCATAGAGAAAATCTTTTCTGATTTCCTTGCTCGTAAGTACGGATAAGCTCTTTATTATCGCCGGGTCCCTTATCATAATTTTTTTCTCTTTTCTGAAAATCATTGCATGATTTTTCCAGTAAATTATCTTAACTATAAACATGTTCTCAAGCATTTCTAAGTATTCTTCTAAAGTAGGTCTTGAGATTCCCAATTTTTGAGCTAGAGATAAGTATGAAATTGAAGAAGGTGCTATATCAAATATCTGAGAAATTAAAGCAGAAAATATTGAAAAGGATTTTTTAAGATTGTTTATTTCCGATTTTAACTCTCTTATAAAATCATCAAAAAAAGTTGTATCGCTATTTATAGTTCTGGGAAATCCTCCGGTATTAACATACTTTTCAAATAGCTTTCTTATTTTCTCGGAATATAAAAAGCTCTTGTTAGCTTTTATTCCATGGACTTCTGCAAATTCTGGAAAATTTAACGGAAGAACATAAATATCCTCGCCCTTTCCCCGCCTTCCCATAAAACTTTCCGGAATTCTGAGTAAATTTGCCGTTGAAGAGCCGGAGCATGTTATTACAAAATTTTCAAACTTTCCCAAATCTATAAAGCTTTTAAGAACTTTCTCCCAATTGTTTATTGCCGTGATTTCGTCTATAAAAAGAAAACCTGCCCTAAAATTTTCTGCAATAAATTTTAATGTATTTCTAAATGCTTCCAGATCTCCTAAAGCTTCAGCGTTGAAGTAAATAATTTTTTCCGGCTCGTTATTTTCTACTAATTTTTTTATCAAAAGTTTTATGCCTGTGGTTTTTCCAACTTGCCTTGGGCCTATGATGAAATTTAAGCTGAAAGGTTCTAGAGGAATCTGGTCTATCCATTTGGGAATCCATTTTATTTTTTGGTTTTTCCAGTCCTTTAAGTGCTTATCTTCATTTTCCCAATTCCTGCTATGCCACCAAGTGTTATGATATTCTAATATCCACATAAATATTGTAAAGCACTATTTATAAATATCTTATAAATCATTGTAAAATAAAAATTTACATTCTTTCTCTATCATCTGTTTTGCTGAAAAATTGTCTTTTGCTCAATCATTAAATAAATTTCATTTTTATTGAATTATGCTCTACAACCACAAAGAAATAGAGGAAGCTGTCTCGAGAGATTGGGAAAAAGAGAAAATTCCGGAGAAAGTTACAGAATTTAAAAAAGAAAATAAATTTTACCTGCTTGATGGGCCTCCTTATGTAAACGACAAGCCGCATGTGGGTCATGTGCGAACTGCAACCTCCAAAGATATTTGGGGAAAATTCAAAAAAATGCAGGGCTTTAATGTGTGGTTTCAGCCAGGTTTCGATTGCGGAGGATTGCCAATAGAAAATAAAGTGGAAAAAAAGCTGAATATAAGGGAAAAATCCGATATTTTGAAAATAGGTATCGAGAAATTCATCGAGGAGTGCAATAAATTCGCTGTTGGGAATGAGAAAGCATGGCTAAGTTTGTACAAAAAATTGGGAATATGGCGCGCCTACTTGAAACCATATTTAACGAGCGATAATTATTATAAAGAAAGCGGTTGGTGGGCTATCAAAAAATTCTACGAAAAAAATTTGCTTGTGAAGGGCGAAAAACCGAATTTTTGGTGTCCGAAATGCGAAACTGTGTTGAGCGGATACGAGGTTACAGATGCTTACAGAGACATTGCAAGTCCTTCGGTATTTGTTAAATTCAAAATTAAAGACAGAGATGAATTTCTGCTTGTTTGGACAACCACTCCCTGGACATTGCCAGCAAACGTAGCTCTTTGCGTCCATCCGGATGAAAAATATGTAAAAGTAGAGGTTGACGGAGAGAAAATAATTTTGGCAAAGAAAAGATTGGAGCTTTTAGAGGAATTGAATAAAAAATACCGCATAATAGAGGAATTCGAGGGAAAAAAACTTGAAGGTCTCCAATACGAGCCATTGCTCGATATACCTTTGCAGAGAGAATTAAAAGGCAAAGCTCACAAAGTTGTGATGTCAATAAAAATTATAAAAAAGAGAGTTGCAGGCAAAATTAAAGCAAAAAAGAAGGTTGAGGAGGAGGAGGAAGCTGGGCATTTGGTAGATATCTCTTCAGGAACCGGAATAATCCACATTGCCCCTGGCCATGGTTTGGAAGATTTTAAATTGGGAGAATTTTATAATTTACCTTCTCCTTCTCCTGTTGATGAAAATGGCAAGCTTGATGAAAGCACAGGAATTTTCCACGGAAAAAAAGTGGAAGAAGCAAATAACGAGATAATAAATTATCTCAGAGAGAAAAATCTTCTTTTTTACAGCACCACTATTATTCACTCCTATCCGCTGTGCTGGAGATGTAAAACCCCTCTAATTTACAGAAAAAGCTCCCAATGGTTTCTGAAATTGGAACCGATAAGAGATAAAATTCTGAAGGAAATCGAGGCAGTGAGATGGTTGCCCGAGCATATAAAAGAGCAATTTATAGAAGTTGTAAAAAATGCTCCAGATTGGGCAATAACGAGGCAGAGATTTTGGGGAATCCCGTTGCCAATATGGAAATGCGAAAAATGCGGCAAAATTAAAGTTATAGGTTCGAGAAAGGAATTAAAAGAAAATTCTATTGAGGAGATAGATGAAAATTTCGATATTTTAACTTCGGTTGTTGATAAAATACATTTAAAATGCGAATGCAACGGAATAATGAGCAGGGAAAAAGCCATTTTAGATGTTTGGTTTGACTCAGGGATTGCTCCTTTCGCATCCCTCGGATATCCTTTCAAAAACAAAGAGTTGTTCGAGAGCTTGTATCCTGTGGATTTGGTTGACGAGGGACAAGACCAGATAAGGGGATGGTTTTACACATTGATGGTTTGCGGTATCGTGCTTTTCGATAAAGCACCTTACAAAACAGTTTGCTGCAACGGCTGGGTTTTGGATGAGAAAGGCGAAAAAATGAGCAAGAGCGTTGGAAATGTGGTTCGGGGAGAAGATGCCTATCGCGAGTTGGGAGCAGATTTACTAAGATTGTATATAACGCAATTCAATGCCCCGTGGGAAACAGGAAAATTTTCGATTAAGGAAGCAAAGACACTTCAGAACAAATTGAATATCCTCCTCAATTTGGTATCTTTTGTTGAATCCTATTCAAAAGAGAAATATAAATTCGGCTCGGAATTTGAAATTAAAGATATTTGCGATAAATGGTTGGTTTCGAGAATAAACTCTTTAATTGATGAGGTCGCTGATGATTACGAGAACTTTAGGTTTCATTATGCCGCGAGAAAAATTTTGGATTTCATTGTTAACGAGTTCTCGAGAATTTACATAAAATTGATTAGAGATGAGATAGACGAGAGCAGATTAAAGCTGATGCTATATGTTCTTGAAAGGATAATTAAAATGCTCGCTCCAATAGCTCCCTTTATAACCGATTTTATCTACAGAAAATTTTCCGATAGCTCGGTGCATTTATCGAGCTGGCCTAAAGTTGAGAGAGATAAAATCGACAAAAATCTCGAAGATAGAGTGAAGTTGGCAAGAGAAATAGCTAACGCGATAAATAGCGAAAGGCAGAGATGCGGGGTAAAATTAAGATTTCCTATCAAGAAAGCAGTTGTGTATGGTTTGAGAGATATGGAAAAAAAGGTTGAGGAAGTAAGGGAAATCATAAAAATCCTCTCGAATCTCATTGATATTGAATTTAGAGAAAGCAAAGACATCGCGGTAAAACCAAATTTCGCAAGGATAGGGAAAAAATATCGACAGAGAGCGCAGGAAGTTGCGAATTTGATTTCCAAATTGAAGCTCGAGGATATTAAAGACAAATTTAAAATTGGTGATTTCGAACTCGAGAGGGAAGATGTGATAATAAAATGCGTCAAAGGCTCTTTATTCTCTGGTGGCTATGTTGTTTTGGATTTGGAGGAAGATGAGAAATTAAAGAAAGAAAGATTTTTAAGGGAATTAATAAGGGAAATTCAGAAAACCAGAAAGGAAGAGGGATTGAAAGTGCTCGATAACATAATTTTATTTTTGGAAAATAAAGAGTTTGCCAGAGAGTTCGAGGAGAGATTGAAGAAAGAGGTGAGAGCTTCGAAAATTGTTTATGAATTGAAAAATGAAAAAGGGGCTGTGAGCTACAAGGAGCTAAGTTTGAAATTCGGTTTTGAAAGGTCCGAGCAAATCTAAATTGCTTTAAATTTTTATTAGATTATTTATGAAACCCCTATCTTTGGCAGCGGCATTTTTAATCGCATCTCTTTTTGCATCTCTAATTACTCCAGTTCTCGGATTAAAAGAAACAATAATATATCTTCCGGCTGTTGAGGAAACCGATTATGGTTACGAGGGGGTTTTAGCTACTTTGAAGGTTGAGATAAAAGAAGGCACTGGGCATGTGTATGTTGATACATGGCCGCTAACTAAAATAGACACCCAAGTGAGTGCGAGGATTGCAAAAACAGTTGCCTGCGATTTGCTGTATTTGGACTGCTCGGAATATGATTTCTATTATACAATTCGATCCGATGCCCAGATTGTTGGAGGACCGAGCGGAGGAGCTGCGATGACAATAGCAACACTCGCTTCCCTTCTGGATTTGGAAATAGATAACAATGTTCTCATAACAGGAACAATAAACCCGGATGGCTCTATAGGTCCAGTAGGCGGGATACTTGAAAAAGCAAAAGCGGCGAGCAAAAAGGGAAGGATTTTTTTAATACCTTACGGAGAGGATTATGTTGAAAGGGAAAAAGTGAAGAAAATTTCTGTTGGGCCGATAACTATCGAAGAAAGCGAACCTGAGAGAATAAAAGTGAGCGAATACGCGAAAAAGCACTGGAATT
>Ga0190309_1000128_pt1 | contig 24929 bp, 29 predicted proteins | sample 48700767_MG_FD_161656 | JGI IMG/M metagenome (GOLD analysis project Ga0190309, IMG submission 161656) | Hydrothermal vent sediment bacterial communities from Southern Trench, Guaymas Basin, Mexico - 4870-07-6-7_MG | ecosystem: Environmental > Aquatic > Marine > Hydrothermal vents > Sediment ... | reverse complement strand
TGATAATTAATTTTCTTTATCATTTTAATACGGTTCTTAGTAAATTCATCCCAATTAAAATTCTCAATATTCCCTAAAGGAGCTGCATGTGGACAAGAATAAATCTCTCCTGTTGCTCTTATAAAGATTAACTTCGAAGGAGTGCAGCATTTTTTTGCCATCTCTTTTTTAACCTGTCCATTAGATAAATATTCATATAACACTTTTAGCTGATTAATGTTGCAGATAGGTTGTTTATCTTCAAATATTTTTTCTATCTCTTCTTTACATATTTCTTTCCAATTAGGATCTTTCTCTTTAATATTTATTTTTGAGTTATAATGATAGTAAGAAGGAGTATTCTCTGAAAATATTTCAAACTCAACATTACAACCAATTTTTTTAGAAAGTGTATAAACAGAATAAATATCAGAAGCATTAAAAGGATTTATAACAAAATTAACAGTTGTATCTATTCCTCTTTTAACTAAAATTCTAATCGTTTCTAACACTTTCCAAAAAACTGGTTTACCCCGTAAGTAATTATGCGTACTTTCTAATCCATCTAGACTTACATTGAATGACATTCTTTCTAAGAATTCATCTGATAAAGAATATACAAATCTTTTAACCCGCAAAGGTAATGTTCCATTAGTAGTTATATTAAAATGTTTTATTTTGCCTCGCAAAATGTAGAGATAAAGAGATTTAAAAAAATTATTTAATAATTCCTCTTTAATAAATGGCTCTCCACCTGTAATACCAAGACAAGAAATACACTGTAAATTTTGAAGTATAAGAGAAATAACTTTGTATAACTTTAAAAGATTAATATCTTTTTCCTTCTCTTTCCAAATATTACACAATTTACATTGCAAATTGCATTTATTAGTTAGCATTACTAAAACCCAAGGTTCAAATATACTATTTTTTCCGTGCATAAAAATTTTTTATCTCTTTACACACCCTAACTGCTTCTCCAGGTTCCATATAAGAAAACAACGGTAATCTTAATCCCATTTTCCAGCATTTAAATGCCACATTAAATTCATTATAATTGAACTTTCCAAATTTTTTAAATACCACCAAAGGAGGATAAGAAGATTCACAAACTATGCCTTTTCTGTAAAGATATTTAATGAGAGAATCTCTCTTCTCAGCAAGAATAAAAAAGCAAGGTCTCACTGTTACACTATCATCTGAATCAGGAAAAATAGTGACTTCATTTACCTCTCTAAGCTCTTTCTCATAAATCTTTCTTAATAAAATCTTTTTCTCTTCTATTTCATTGAAATGTTTCAGTTTAACATAAACAGTCAAAGCATCTAAAAAACTAATGTTATGAAACTTTCTATCCAGTTTGAATAGTCCATTTCTACCTTTAAAGATATCTAAAAAGTTCTCTCTTATCCTTTCTTTATCATTTTTATTTTTCAATAATACTGCTCCTCCATTGCCAGAAAAAGAAGAAATCGTTTTAGCGTAACTGAAACTAAGTGTTCCTATATCTCCAAAGCTACCAACTCTTTTATTTTTATATTTTGTTCCTATAGCCTGACATGCATTATCAATAATTTTTATATTATACTCCTTAGCAATATTAACTATCTCATCTATTTTACAACTATGCCCAAACATATGTACCATAATTATAACCTTTGTCTTTGGAGTAATTTTTCTTTTCAACTTTCCAGCATCTATTAGCATATCTTCTTCAGAAATATCCACAGGAACAACCTTTGCTCCTGTATACCAAACTGCCAATGCTACAGAAATGTAAGTCGTTGCCGGTATGATAACTTCATCTCCTTTCTTTACATTAAGAGATAATAAAGAAAGCTGAATAGCGTCTGTCCCAGAATTTACCAAAAGAGTATCTTCTACTCCCATAAATTCTGTAATACTTTTCTCACATTTTCTCAAAAAATTAATATAACCGTCTACCTCCTCAATATTCTTAACTTCTTTAATTAAATACTTTATGTACTCTTTAAGCAACAATTTATCTGCCCTATTAGCTGTAATAGAAATCTTATCCATATCTATAATTTATGTTTAAGTTTATTTGAATTAACCTTTCATCTTTTATGACATAAGAAAACCATCCAATGTTTAAATAAAAATTATATTCACATTTATAATAAGAATTTAATATTTCAATCAAAGATTTTTTCCATTTTATATCTTCTAAAAATATTCTAAAGATGTCAGCACATCTAACAATAGGTTTATCTACCATCCAGCCTATCTGTTCAAAAACTTCGTTTGAACATTCTACAATATAAGATTGTTCTCCCCGAAAAGGTTTTGCTTTAACTTTTTCAAATAAAGAAAAGAAATCTTTTCTTAAAATTTTAGAAATAAAATAATCTTCTCTTAAGTTAAAAGAAAAAGTTACTTTTTTAACCTTCTTGTTATTGCAACAGAATCCTATCATATAGTAATTATCTTCATCTAAAAAATGCACAATTCTTTTCATTTTCTTTATTATTATATGGCAATCTATTTTAAATTCTTTCTTAATGCAAGAAATAATCTTAGGGATTAAATCTATTTTATTGTTTTTAAATTCTAAATAAAATTCATCAATTACTGTCTTTTCATTAATGCCTACTATAAAAATATCTACTAAATGTAAATAAGATAATAATTTTTTCAAAAACACTGCTTCAGGAAATAAAAGTATATCTTCAGGAGAATATAAATCAAACCAGAGAGTAACAGTATCTTTATAATTATCTGATCTAATTATTAAGGTAATATCAGGGACATATTTTTTGTTCTCAAGAAGATTTTTAAAAATATATTTTTTTATCTTAGCAGGATAATTTTTAATTAGAGAATTGTATAATATTATCTTTCTAATCTTATCTTTCTTTTGAATATCCATTTTGTCTTTGCTACTTTTTTTACATTCTTTTCTTATTCTCTAAAAATCTTTTCTTTTTAAAACAATTTATTACACTAAAGAATTTAGAAGTTTTATAGTATTAGCTATCCCAGAAAACCAGTCTTTATTAATTTTTATATTCTCATTTTTCACTTCTAACAATTCTTTAACTTCTTTTTCAAATAAAGAAAAAGTAAAATCATTTTTCTCAATCACTCGTGAACACAAATACTTTTCTACTTCTTTTGCTCTCCATCTTTGCTCAGTAGTATAGTAAGGTAAAATTAAAGACTTTTTTTTATAATATAACAATCTTACTATTGTATTGTAACCTGCCATATTTATGCTCAAATCACATTCTTTAAGATGAGCGTCAAAAAAAGAGTGAGGTAAAAATTTTATCAATCTAACATTTTTTAAGTCCTTGGAAAACTTTTTATACTCCTTTAACTCTTCTGAAGATGTAGCGGGTCCACAGCAAATAACAAAAGAAAGATCTTTATTATTTTTCGCAAGGAGTAGAGAAGCCAAAATTATTTTTTTATTTACTATTCCTCCACCTCTACTCACCAATATTAATTTCTTTTTTTTCTTTTTTAGAAATGGAAATTTCAAATCTTTTTTATTGTATTTTTCTTTAGGAAAAGTATCTAATATAAAACCTGTAAAAAAAATCTTTTTTGAAAATTCCTTAAAAACTTTTGAAATCTCCTCTACTCCTTTAGGATGTAAATATTTATAATATCTGAGGCAAAATTCTGCTGGAGAGTGAATAAGTATTAAATCGTAAAAATCTTTAACATATTCGTAAAGATTCTCACTCCAACTTAGATATCCACAACTGCTAACTATTTTACAATTAGTTTTCTTTTTTAAATATTCAAGTATGTAAGGGATTTCAAAAGACCAAAATTCCTTTCCAAAAGGAAAATATTCAGTAATGAAAACATCAGGCTTTTGCTTTGCTATTATCTTTTTCATAAGCGAAAGTCTTTCTTTCAACATCTCTTCCATCTTCTTATGAATTACCATCTTTTCATAAATCTTTCTACTTTCTTCTATAAAAAGACCTCTTTTATCCAAAGAATAAGGAAGTAAATACACTTTAGCAAAATTCGACAAAGGTATAAATCTTTGCTTTTTCCCACCCTGCAATATAGTAATCTCTATTCTCCTTCCATAAAATTCTTTTAGAGCTTTCACTATAGAGAATATCCGAGTAGAATGTCCTAAAGTATTGTAATGATTAAAATAAAAAATTACCCTGAACATCTAAGACTCAAAATAAAATTACTTTATTTTAATAAATCTTTGTCAAGAAAAGATAAAAACTCTTTTAAAAATAATTCTTCATCACAAAACCATTCTTTGTTTATACTTACAGCTTTTTCACTCATTGAATAGATTAAACTTTTTTCTATCTCTTTTTTTAACTTCAAAGGTGTAAGTGAAAAGTAATCTAAAACACTTACTCCCATAATATCTCTAAGTAATTTTGCTCTTGCTATTTGTTCTTTATAGTCTCCGTTTTTTTTATATCCTTTAAAAGGGATTAATATGGCTCTCTTTTTAAAATATATAATAGCAACACAAGTATTATAAGAACCTGTAGATATACACACATGAGATTCTCTGAGCAAATCTTTTAGATTAGATGCGTATTTTACTAAAGAAGCATTTTTAACAACCTTTTTACTAAATAAACTGCAAAAATACCTCCACTCTTTTTGAGAAGTAGAAGGACCTGCTACGATTATAAAATGAAATTTCTCATTTAACAAATCACTTGCTTTTATAGCGCACGAAATTATTTTAGGATAATAAGCACCTCCTCCCCTAGTAACTAACACTTTGATCTTATTTTGTTTGAAATTTAATTTAACAGGCTCTTTAAATTTTAACTTTGAGGGGAGTAGATACCCTGTAAATACAATTTTATGAGAGTACTTTTCAAATATATTTAAATATTTTTCTCTTTCAATTTTATTCTTATAAAGTTCAGAAATATAAAACATCTCTTCTTTGGGAGAGTGAATGAAAATTTTCTTATAAAAATGAACAAAAGTCTCAAAATCAGCAATAGATTTTTTAGAAATAACAGGGTATCCTGCACTAGAGAATATCGGTTTCCCTTTTTTCTTAAAATCAGATAAAACAGGTAACAACTCATATTTACATAGATTTCTTCCTAAAGGAAAAAACTCAGTAATAAATACAGAAAAATCAATCTTTTTCACAAGATTAGAAAGGAAAATAGCTCTTTTTAATAAAACTTCCTTATTTACTTCATAGTCTCCATAAAAAGATCGACGAGTAAATAGAGAAAATGGAAGAGGAAGAATTTTAACATACGAAGGAAACCTTAAATAAGAATGTGGTAGACTTGCTTGGATAAAATAAAAATCACTTGAAATCCTTTTTTTTAATACTCTTAATAGGGATAGTAATCTACTTGTGTGTCCTAAACACTCATAATGAGCATAATAAAAACCTATTCTACCCAAAAGAATCTATCAGAAATTTTTTAATAAAATCTCTCTCCTTTTTACCCTTCCTTAGAACTACAACTACTTTTCTTTCTCATTTTTCTAAACCATTGTATCTCTCAAGATGAGAATCGTCAACATTGAGAGTTGTAAGACTAACAGTCAAATGCAACTTGAAAAAATTAAAGAACTTGAATTCGCTAATCATTAAATTAAAATGGTAACAGGAATAATTATGAAAAATAAACTCATATTAGACATTTTGCAAAATAAAGTAAATTATGGACCACAAATAGCAAATATCTATATCAATTCTCAATGTAATTTGAAATGTGAATACTGCTGGTTTCATTCTTTTCTTAATAAAAAAAAGATGCCAAATAGAATTATTCCTTTTTCAGCTATTCAGAAAAATATAAATGAACTAAAAGAATTAGGAACAAAATACATAGTATTAAGCTCTCATGGCGAACCATGGCTTCATCCTCAGATTCAGAGTATAATATCCTATATAAAAAATCAAGGACTTTATTTAAGAATAACCACTAATCTTACTTTTAAAGAGAAAAAATTACGCTTACTCTTTGCCCGAGCAGATTTTTTAGCTGTAAACTTTTCTGCTCCTGAAAAAGAATTATATAAAAAAATTCATTCTCCCTCTAATTCTTCTACTTTTGAAACAGTAGTAGAAAATCTTAGTCTCTATTCTAGTTTGTATAGAAAAAGGAAAAAACCCTTTGTAGAAGTAAGGTATATAATTACCAAAAATAATTACAGGTATATAGACAAGATGCTTAAATTAGCCAAAAAATTAAGAATACCTCAAATAAGATTCAGAATTTTTGATCCTACTCCTTCTACAAGAACCCTTCTTTTAAGTAAAGAAGACTACTTATCTTTAAAAAATATGATTAAAAGAATTCTTAAAAAATATTCTAATTGCAAAACCAATTTAGAAAAACTTTATGAACATATTGGAAATGAAGGAAAGGTAAACTTCCAACTCAATAGATGCTTTGTAGGATGGTTAAGAATCTCTTTAGAGTTAAATGGAAAGATTGGTTTTTGCTGTCAAAATGATAAACTTATAATTGGAAATTGGAAAAAAGACTCTATAAAAAAAGCTTGGTTTAGTGACATTGCAAATAAATTAAGGAAAAAATTAAAATACGATTTTAATTTCAAAAAAAGAGAATGGAAAAATTGTCTTTTTTGTTTCATGGAAGAAGAAAATCTTTATATAGATTCAATATTAAAAAAATTTGGTGAATGAATTTATTAGACCAATTAAGAATAATCAGTATCCATAAAGATAAATTACTGGTTGGTCCAAAATCTATATATATAGATATAAATACAGAATGCAATCTAAATTGTAACTTTTGTTGGATACATTCTCCTTTAAATAAAAAACCTCTTTATAAAAAACCTCTTTTACTTAGTTTTGAAGATATTAAAAAAATTATAGACAAAGCTTATGAATGGCGCTGTGAAGAGTTAATTATCTCTGGAGATGGAGAACCTACACTCCATCCTGAATTTAAAGAAATAGTAAGATACATAACCAAAAAAAATTTCAGAGTATTTCTCACTACAAACGCTACCTTTAACAAAGAATTACTAAACTCAATATTGAATATAGATTATCTTTACATTACTTTTTCTGCTCCCCAAAAAGATTTATATTTCAAAATTCAATCACCTAAAAATCCTTACATGTATGAAAAAGTATTAAGAAACATCAAAATATTAAGCAAATTTAAAGAAAAATATAAAAGACCTTATCTAAATATAGCTTTCATTATAAATAAAACTAATTATAGAACTATTCCAGATATGCTTAAATTAGGAGAAAAATTAAAAATAGACAAAATAACTTTCAGAATTATGGAAGCTACTCCTTATACAAAAAAACTCTCTCTCAGTAAGCAAGAAAAACAAGAGTTAATAAAAATAATAACAAAAGCATCAAAATATAAAACAAATCTCATCCATAATTTAAAAGAAATAAAAGAGGGGATTTTAAAATACAATAAGAGTCCTTTCAAATTAAAAAGCTGTTTTACTGGATGGTTTAACCTATTCATAGATTTTAATAAAAATGTAGGATTGTGCTGCCACAATGAAAAGTTAATAGTCGGGAATTTAAAAAAGAAATCTTTAGAAGAAATATGGAAAAGTAAATTAGCCCATAAGAAAAGATTAATGTGTAAGTATGAATTTAATTTAAAAAAAGAACCTTTTAAAGGGGAATGTCAATGGTGTCACTGGTATAGAGAAAATAGAGAAATTATGGAAAAGTTACAAAATCTTCAAAATGATAGAAGAATTAAAAGAAATAACTTTTGAGATAACTAACCAATGTAACTTAAGATGTAAAATCTGCAGTATATGGAAAGAGAAAGAAAAAAGAATCTTGCATCTTGACCAAATAAAAAAAGTCTTAGAATCTATTCATAATCCTGTAACAGTATCTTTAACAGGTGGAGAACCTTTTCTGCATCCACAAATAAATCAAATATACAGGTATCTATTCAAACTCTTCCTCAAAAAAAAGGTAAAAAGCATAGATATTTCTACTAATGGATACTCAACAAAAATACTTCAATTTATGAAGATTAATCAAAATTACCTTCAACCTTTATCCTTCTCAATAAGCTTAGATGGAGTTAAAGAAACCCATGATCTTCAAAGAGGCAAAAAGGGTGCTTTTGAAAATACATTGAAAAACATCTTAGATATAAAAAAATACAACATTCCCATAACTTTAAAATTTGTAATTTCTAAAATAAATTATCGTGACTTAATGAAGATATATAAGTTATCAAAAAAAATAAATATACCTTTAGCAGTAAAACTCGTAGAAAGAGTTCCTAATTATTACCATCGTAGTGAAAAGAGAAAAAAAATTCTGTGGAATAAAAAAGAAATTGAGTTCATAAAAAAAACTTTTGAAGATATTTTAAAAGATTTAAAAAATGTAAGAAATAAATTTTTAATCTTTGCTTTTTTGAACATAAAACACTTCATAGAAGAAAACAATCTTAATTTTATAAAAAGATGTTTAACCCCCAAATATTCTTTATTCATTACTTCTTACGGAAAAATATACAATTGTCTTTATCAGGAAAGTATAGGAAATATCAAAGACTGGCCAAATTTAAATTGGGAAAAAGCTCGCAAAATCTTACAAAATGCACTTAAAGGGATCTGCCCTAAGTGTCTTTCTTACCATGGATATTTAAAAGAGTTTAATGTCAAGCATTAAAAAATGCAATTATACTTTCTATGATATATTCTGCCTCTTGCTCTTTCATAAATGAAAATAAAGGTAGATGTATTGCTTTATGATAGTATCTTTCACTGTTAGGAAACTTCCCCTTAGAAAATCTTTTGAAAATAGACATCAAATGCAAAGGACAATAAGGCTCCTGCCAAATGATTCCTTTTTCTTTTAAGTACTTACCTAAACTATCTCTTTCCTTAGAAAAAATTACAAAATTTTGAGGAACAGAAACACTATCTTTTCTATCTTTAAAGATTTTTATACTTTTAATTTTCCCTAATCTCTCTTCATATATTTTTTTTATCTTTAAACGTGATTTTATTATTTCCTTCAAATATTTAAATTTAACTTTAATAGAAATCAAATCCAAAAAATACATACGTGAAAATCTTTTTCCAGCATTAAGTAAAACTTCATCGTCTTTCCAGATTCTTGTATAATCAAGCAATTTTTTATATCTCTCATTGTTGAAACAAACCATCCCCCCTCCCCCTCCACAACTTGAAAGGGGTTTATAATAAGAAAATGAAAAACATGAAATATCTCCAAAAGAACCTAATTTTTTACCTTTATATTCTGAGCTCTCTGCTTGACAACAATCCTCAATCACATATAAGTTGTATTCTTTGGCAATCTCTAAAATCTTTTCAATGTTACATGGTCTTGCAAACATATGGACTGCAATGATTGCTTTTGTATTTTTTTTAATATTTTTTTTGATTAAATTCTCATCTATCTCTAAATCTTCTTCTTTTATATCTACAAAAATAGGCTCTGCTCCTGTATAAATCACACTCAAAGGAACAGCTGGATAAGTTACATTAGGAAGAATAACACTATCACCTTTGCCTATCCCTAAGGTGAGTAAGCTTAAACACAGAGCATCTGTTCCTGAATTGACTGCAATAGCATATTTCGTGCCGATATATTTAGCAAAAGCAATCTCAAATTCTTTTAAAAGAAGCTCTATATCATTAATTCCTCTGATTTTTTTTAAATCTTTCTCTAATTGTTGCTGATACTCTTTGATAAGGGCTCGATCTATTCTATTATCTTCATATCTTATTACCATTGTTTTTTACAAAAAAATAAATCTAATTTCTGAATCTCCTCACATAAATTTTGATAAACTTTAAATCTCTTCTCTAAATGAGCATCCTTACTTTTATTTAAAATAAGTCCAGCATTAAAATTGCTAAATTCTCTGTAACTTTTCTTTTCTTTGAAGAAAAATTTAATTTTCTCAAGATACTCTTTAAGATTCTTCTCAAAAATATAGATTTCTTTATTTGTCAATTTCATTATAAAAAAATCTTTCTGTAGTTCATAAGGGAAAGGTAAATAAGTCCAATTAGGAAGGACAAATCCATCTGGCCTTATAACCAAATCTAAAAAGAAATCGATTTTAAAACTATAGTCTTTACATACCAAATATTTATGCTCATTTTTTTCATATTCAAGGATTCTAACATATTGCTTAATAAATTCAGAAGCTTCTTTTTCCTTCCACTCTGCTAAAAAAGCTGGATGGACCTCTATAGCACTTAACCCCAGGGAAACTAATTCTCTAAAATTATTAAACATATACTTTGTCTCCTGAGGATGAACAGTCATTGTAGGAGTTAAAGTTAATTTATATTTTATCAGTAATTCTAAATTTTTTATACATTTATTAAAGCTTTCTCTATCAAGACTTTTTCTATGTCTAAAATTAGTCAAGAAACCTCCGTCTATACCTGGTTCTATAATCACATTATTCTCTTTTAAAAATTTTATTTTTTGAACACTCAAAAAATATAAATTTGTCTGTAAAGTAATTTTGCTCTCTGAATGATAAATACGAACGTATTCTATTAAATCTTTCACAAAATTCCAACATAATAAAGGTTCTCCTCCAGAGATTACGAAATCATAATTTTTATTCGCAGGTAACATTCTTAATAAAGATAGTGCCTGTGAAAACTTAAGATTCTTTTTCCCTTCTCTTTTAAAAAAACAGTAATCACAATTTAAATTACATTTTTCTGTAATAAAGAGCCAAATGTTTCCTATTTTGAGTTTTTTAAAAATCTGATCGTTTTCTAAAATTTTTAAGACACCTTTCATTTAAAATTAAAAAATACTCTTGCAGAATAATTCAAAATGTTATAATAAAATATCATCTTCATCTTGAATGCTGTGGTTTTACATTTTAATCATTTTTACAGGCATTTTAACTACAATCACAGATATAACCGAGCATAAAATAAAGAATAAACATCTTCTTTTTATAAGTCTTGTAGGAATCTTTTTATATATTATACTCTTCATAAAAAAGGAATTAAAGTTTTCCCTCAATACGTTACTCAATCCATTTGTAAGTTTAATCATTGGATTTATTCTTTACAAAAATAACTTGTGGCGTGCAGGTGATGGAAAATTATTTTTTACTTACTCTCTGCTCTTACCTTTAAACAAGTATTCCTCAATACTTCCTTTTTCTTGTTTTACTTTATTTTTAAACACCTTCTTAATAGCTTTTTTATTTATATTACCAAGTGTTATTAAAAATTTTTTAAAAAACAAAGAAATTTTTAAAAAATTAATCTCCAAAAAAACTTTTTTATATTTTGGAAGAATCTTTTTAATAACCTTTTGCCTTTCTTGGATGATAAGACCTCTCTTATATAAACTCCATTTAGAAAAAAATATTTTTTTTAATTTTATTCTCTTGTATACAGGATACTCTTTTATTCGTTCTTCTTTTAAGAAAATTAAAAATAAATTTATTAGTTTTTACATCATACTTATAGCTTTAATCTTAAGATACCTTCTTTTCCCAGAGAGTCTTTCTATTACAAGCATAATAAATTATTTAAAATATTTATTTTCTTACTCTCTGATCATTTATCTTTTAAAGGATAAATCCATTTTAGACAAAACTTTTCAAAAAAGAGTCCCTTTTGCACCTTTTATGTTCATAGGTGCTTTACTTACTAATACAGATTTTTTGAAATGGGTCTTAAAAACTTTAGCTTACCTGAAACGGTTAATTTAAATAAGATTCTAATTTCTATAGAAAATTACATAGGAAAAGTTAAAAAAGAAGATTTTATTATACACATTCACATAGATGAAAAGAAAATTACTCTATCAGCAATAAAACTATTATATCTACTCTTAAACAATTATGAAGATAATTATTTTATTATCATTAAAAACCTTCCTTACTGTCTTATGCCAGATGCTTTAGAACACATTGTTTACGAAAAGATTTCGAAGAATAAATATCATTATGATGAAATTTGTGAAAAATGTTACTTAAAGAACATTTGTCCTGGATGGAATGAATCTTTAAACATTGAGAGGAATAAAGTAAACTTACCTAAAGACATTCCTAAAGAAATAGTGATGGAAATAACTACTAAATGTAATCTTAATTGTAGGTGTTGTAATTTAGATAAAAGCAACCCTATAAATGTTGAATTTAAAATAGTAAAAAATATAATAGATGAGTGCAAAACTTTAGGAATAAGAGCTGTAAGATTTACAGGAGGAGAACCTTTATTAAATCCTGATTTAGAAAAGATGCTCTCTTATGCAAAAAGAAATGGATTTTATGTATTACTTAATACTAATGCTACTCTTTTAAATTCTCATCTATTAAAGATTTTAGAAAAAAATGTAGATAATGTCCTAATTTCTTTGCAAGGTTACAATCAAACTTCAGAAAGAAGATTAACAAATTCTCACGTAGATTTCAACAAAAAGCTTACTAACATAATTAAATTGAATTTAAGAATCCCTATAGTAAGAATTGGTAGTGTTATATCTAAAACTTTAATTGAAAATTTTAATAGATATTATTATCTATTAAAAAAGATTGGAATAAACCATTGGGAATTATACAGACCTATTCTCAAAGATGATGAAGAATTTGAAATATCTAAAAAGGATTTGATAAAAATCATGTATCTCTTAATTGAAATAAAAAAAACAGGAATGAAAACAAAAATTGCAAATCCTCTTCCTTTCTGTATAGTAAAAAACAAAAAAATTTCTTTAATGAGCCTTTTGGGAGGAATAGCTGATGATGGACACTCAAGAATCGTATGGGATGCAAGAGGGTATTTTAAACCAAGTTATTTTATAAATGTGTATTTAGGAAAAACTATTGAGGAATCTTGGCAGGCTCCTTTTTTAAAAAAGTTAAGATCCTTAGACTATCTACCTCAAAAATGTAAAGAGTGTTATTATTTGAAATGGTGTAAAGGTGGGAGCAGAGCTTTAGCAAAAATTTTCAATAAGAATTATTTTTCTCCTGATCCTCTTTTTAAAACTTAATCTTACCAAATTTCTCCAAGAGTCTTTATATAAGAATTTAAACAAGCTTTCTTAATCTTTGAATTTTCTATAAGCTCACAAAGATTCTTATCTTTTTCTTTTCTTGAAAGATTAAAAATAGCTATATCTCTTGTTATTTTTTCTATCTTTTCTTTTGGATCTGAAGAAAATATTATCTCACAGGCAAACTGCTTACATAAAGGAAGTTCTTCTCCTTTCAAATATCTTTCACAAGCTAAACAACTATATTTTTTAAAACCCCAAAATACAGCTATCATTTCTATAATATCATACCTATCTACACCACTATTCTCAAAAGGAGAAAAAGAAATTGCTTTCAAAACTAAATCTGCATCACCATTAAAAACTCCTTCACAAAAAATTTTCTCCCAACCACTTAAAATACTACAATTACCATTCTTAAAAGCAATGCAAACTTTTTCTGGATCCTTAAAAACTTCTTCATTTTCTTCAACAAAATCTTTGCATCTTCCTTCCCCTAAGTACCTCATAGATAACATACCATTCGCTGAACTTCTACAATCTTCTGTCTCACATACATTTAAATTATCTTCTCTTACAGCAATATATTTTTGAAAGCACTCATAATATTTACTATTCTTTATAAATTCCATCTCTTTCTTTATTTTCTCTTCTATATCTTCTTTTTCTTCAGTTTTTTCTACAGAAAGTTTTTTAGGTAAAAAAATTACAACTTTTTTTTGCTGAGAAAAAGTTAATTGGAATATAAAAATAAAGGAAAAAACAAACAAGATCTTCTTCAACATTGATCTTAAAAATTTAATAAGAAGCATGGCTACTGTGTGAAGCATGATCACCATGAGTAACCCACATTCTCACACAGCACCCACCTGAAGAAAGCTGATAATGAGGAGTAAAAGAATTTGAATGACTTGAATGTGAAGAATGACCTGCAAAAGAAGAAGTTAAAGAACTCATTATTCCTAATGCGGAAATCGTTCCCAAACCTATTTTTAAAATATTTTCTTTAGAAACAAAACCTTTCTCATCTTTTATAAAATCTTTAATGTCTTTTTTAAGATTATTAAATTTATTTTTTTTACTTTTTTTCATTTTTTCACCTCCTTCTTATCCATGATTTAAATATTTTAACATTTTCTTCATTTTCTAAAATTTTCTCAAAAATACACCTAAATTGGTAATTATAAATTTTGTAAATAAAAGAACACCAAATTTTAGGAACAAAATTTCTCTGTGTATAATAGTTTAACACAGGACATGTCCCTATCCAAGGCAAAAATGCAGAATTATAATCCCACATGTTTACTACAGATGTATACAAAAGATAAAGGAGTTTTTCTTTTTTAATTATATCCTCATAATTTTCTTTTAAAATATTTCCTAACTTAAATGTATCTTCATCTACCATCCTTGCTTCATCACAGGGAAAACAACTCCCATCAGGCATATAAGCTATTACATTTCTTCCTGCTCCACATGGATTCATTAAATCCACATATCCAGCATCCATTTTATTAAAAACTTTCTCTAAAATTACTCTTGCTATTCTTTCTCTTATATAAATCCCTTTTTTATTCAATTCCAAAATGTAATCTAATGATTTTTTATAAAATTCACCAAACTCTTCAGCAGTGTATCCTAAATTTAACCAATTTCTGCATGCTAATCCTAATCTATTTACAGGTCTAAGAGAGATCTCTTCTTGCCCCCATTTCGCATACTCATCTATTATTTCTTTATAATATTTCAAAGAATGTTTAGTAATTGTAGGTAATAAATGCACTTTCATTTTAAATTTTTTTCTAATTTTCTCAATCTTCTTTGTCACAATATCATAACTTCCTTTTCCATTTTTAAATATTCTATTTTTATCATGAAGAAACTTAGGACCATCTAAAGAAGTACATATTTCAACATTAAATTTTTTTAAAAATTCCATTTTCTCTTCTGTAAGAAGCGTCAAATTACTTACCAAAGCAATCCTTAAATTCATCTCCTTCCTTTGGAACTTTCTAGCATGTTCTATTAAAAAAGAAACTATTTCCCAATTAAGTAAAGGTTCTCCTCCTTGAAATTCTAAAGTTACATACGGATTTCTCACATCAAAAATGAATTTTAAAACTCGTGTTGCAACCTCATAATTCATATTCTCTTTTTTAAAAGACCTTGTTTGACAGTATCTGCAACTTAAATTACAAGCTGTGGTTACTACTGCAATATGAAGAGAAGTATCACTAAAAAGATGCCCATTCAGATTTCTATATTCATTAATCAAATTTTTCAAATTATTCTCATCTACAATTAAACCTTTTTCATATAATCTTTTAAATAAGGGAGTATTTTCTTTGACTTTTAATGAATTTAATTCTTTAAATTCTTCTTTTGTTAAAAAATCCCAACCTCCTAAAAAATTGGATACAAGATATCTATCCTTAATAATAGTTGAATTAAAAGGTAAAATTGCAAATCTTCTATTCTCCATAACTTTAATTTATCACAGGTTTAAACTCATCTATTTCATCAATATCATGCAAAGCAGGAACAAATTCATTCATTCCTGCTAACAGTATTTTTTGCAAAAATCGAGTGAAGAAAACATCCTTCCATTAGTTTGAATCTGTATGAGAAGATAACCTAACTTTTTAGCAAATCTAACTATTTCAAAAACATCTTTTCTAATAGTCACTTCTCCTTCTGTAAATACTACTTCTCTGCACCTTTTAAATAAGCTTCTTCTAATTCTTGTTTTATTTCTTGCGTTGTCTTATCAGGATATATACGTTTATCTGCAACTACACAAAATTTACAATCATTTATACAAGAATGACCTACAAAGAGGACTAATCTTTTAACTTGAAGGGAGATTTTATAAAGAAGTTTTTGTTTCACTCCTCAAAAGGTAAATTAAATAATTTAAAAAATCAAAACAATTTTGTAGATTAAACTTATTCAATTTTAAAAAATAATATTTATTTTTTTCTTTAATAGAAAGAATAAACTCTGCATTCTTTTTTTGTAATCTTTCAAGTATCTCTTTTGAATAAAGATCTCTATGCAATTTTAAAAAAATATTGTTTCTGTTTATTTTTAAAAAAGGTAAGTTATTTTTTTGCAGATTTCTTTTCCTCTTCTTCAAGTTCTTTAATCAACTCTTCTATTTCTCTTTCTTCAGCTTCTTGCACCAAAGAAGGAGCAGCTGAAAATAAAGCTCTTTGTAGTAAAGTCTTAACTACCTCACCATTAACTTTAAGACTTTCAAAATAATGGGCGTAGTTAATTAATTCATTATAAAATTCCATTCCTAATTTATCTAAATTTTCTTTTTTATCTTTAGGAAACAGCCAAATTTTTACAGTTTTATTCTTTTTTTTATCCAAATAAATATACGCTCTATCTAAAAATACATAACTAGCAGAATAAATAGTTGAAAGAGGATAAACATCTAAATTTGTAGTCAATCTTACCCAATTTTTCCCTTTTTTTATAACCTTCTCCATCTAATCCCAACAATTGCAGAACCAAATTTCTTTAACTCTCAAGACTCCAGGATTACCAGTTGATGTTGTTACTCTAGTGTGATTACTTTTTAATACTGTTTTTCCTCCAGTGTAAAGATAGATATCTTTACCTCCATATGTAAAGATCGTAAAATCATCTCCATCTCCATAAGTAGGCGAATTTTTATTCCACATTATTCCTGCAATATAATTACCACTAGCATCAGCTGCTCCTACACTTGGACCTTTTGAAATTCTTAAGTAATGGTAAGAACTTCCCTCAAAATTTAATTGCAAATATTTCATTCTTGTAATATAGCTTTCTAACTCTTTATATACTCCGTAAGGAGCAGGATAATAAGTAGTAATTGTGATCTTCTCTTGAGAATAAACTACTATACTTCCACACAATAATACAACACTTATCCCTAAAATAATTATTTTTCTTATCATTATTTCATATTATCTCTCTCAAAGTAGATAATGTCAATAATATTTATTAAAACTTGATCTAACTTCTATTGCGCTTAGAATAAAATTTATAAAAACTTTTATGAAGTTTACATTTATAAGAGACGACGATGTTTATAAAGATAGCTCAAAATTTAGGTATATCTTTTTTTTCTTAAAAAAAATCAAAATACCTACTATATATGGAGTAATACCTCAAAAAGTAGAAAAAAAACTAGTCGAATTCCTAAAAAAAGAAAAAAAGAAAGACCCAAATTTAATAGATATAGTTCAACATGGATGGAAGCATAAAAATTACAGTAAAGACATTAATAACAAATATGAATTTGGACCTACACGTTCATATATCCAGCAAAAAAAAGATATTCTAAAAGGCTATAAAAAAATGCAAAAATTATTCGGAGAATATTTTACTCCTGCTTTTGTACCTCCTTATCATGGATACAATTCAACTACTTTAAATATTATCGAAGAACTCAAAATCCCTTTATTTTCTGGAGAGAAAATAAATACAAGAAAAAATTTTTTAAATTTACCTATTAAAATTTCTTTAAATGACTATAGTGATAAAAAAATGAAGATTTTGGATCCAAAAATTTCAATAAAAAAATTTTTATTTTATTTAAATTCAAATAGTGAAAAGACCATAGGAATTGTATTCCACCACTCTGGAATACTCTCCAAAAATGATCTTAATAATTTCAAAATCTTCTGTTTTTTTCTAAAAAAATTAGAAAAAGAAAAAAAGATAAAGTTTATCCTTTTTTCTTCTCTTTTGAAAAGAAAATTTTCAAATTTTTCAAGTTAACTTTCTTTTTCTTAAAATGCTCAACACATCTATCGAAATTAAATAAAATTTCCTTTCCTAAAGTATGCTTCTCATCGTCCTGATGGTATAAAGCGAACGCTAAGTCGAACCAATTATCTAAATTTTGAGGATTTCTATTTATTGCTTTTAGAAAATATTTCTCTGCTTGTGAGAATTCTTCTGCAAAATAATAAAGATATCCAGCTAAACAATAGGTAAACTCATCTTTATTCTTTTTTACCCATTTTCGAATTTTAGATCTCAACAAAGATAATAATTTAGGATTATCAAATATTTTTTCTGCTAATGTATTGAAAATTACATCCTTGCGAGTACATCTATCTTCTAATTTATTCGTTGGATGCAAAGGAAGAATATTGGTATATTTTAAAAATTCTAATTTGACTTTATTCATCAAAAATATTTTATTAAAAATTTGACTTTTTGGAAAGAATTGTTAAAATCAGAGAGCTATGAAAAAGAGGTTAACTACTCCTACAAAATTAAAAGGAAAAAGGACTCATGGGTTTTTAAAAAGAATGAGCACAAGAGCTGGTAGAAAAGTTTTGAAAAGAAGAAGGAAAAAGGGACGCTGGAGACTTGTACCTGTATAGAAAATTTTTACTTTTTTTAATATTTTCAATAGAATCTTTTAAAAAAATAAAAAGTTTTTTATTTCCATCTACTTGTAAATATATTCCTTCCTGTTCAGAATATTTGAAAATAGCTATAATAAAAAAGGGTATATTAAAAGGGTTTTTAAAGTTTCTTATAAGAATTTTGAAATGTAATCCTTTTTCAAAAGGTGGCTACGATCCTGTAACTTAAAGTTTTCACGTGAAAACTTTAATAATAAAATGAAAGAAGTAAGATTGCTCTTAGCTTTTACTCTTTCTTTATTAGTCCTTTTCATATTTAATCTTTTCTTTTATACACCTCCTTCTAAATTTGAAGAAAAAAAAGTAAATAAAACTCTTACTATACCTACTTCCAAAGATCTATACTTTGAAAACGAATCTTTAAAAATAACCTTTTCAAAAGAATATGGTTTTATAAAAGAAATATATTTAAAAAAATTCTCAGAAACTCTCACTTACAAGAATCTTTTTTTCTTACCAAAGTTTAAAAGTAAAGATATTATAACAACCAGTAATTCAGTAATTTTTAAAGGTGAATTTGGTGAGATAAAATACAAAATAAAAAAATATTTTTTGACTGTCTCATTTAAAAATTTAAAGGATTCCTTAAAAGAATTTCTGATCTTTGAAAAGTATCCTGACAAAGAAAAGATCAATCAAAGATTTGTAGAAGTATTTTATTACAAAAATAATAAGCTTTATAGAAAAAGAGGAAAAATTCAGATAGACAATTTTTCATGGGGAGGTATTAGAGGAAGATACTTTTGCCTAATTTTTGAACCAGATAAACCAATAAAATGGGAACATAAAAGAAAAAATGGAAAATTCATCTCTACAATTTTGGCAAATTCTGATTCTTTAACCATAAATTGCTTTATAGGACCTCAAATTAAGGAACTACTCAAAGATGAATGGCAACAGATACTTTATTATGGATTCTTTAGTGGAATTTCCAAATTTATATTAAAAATATTGAGTTTTTTACACAGTATATTTAAAAATTGGGGGCTCAGTATTATTGTCTTAACTGTCTTAATTTATATAATCCTCTTTCCTTTTACGATTCAAACCACAAAATCTACGTTAAAGATGCAAGAAATTCAACCAGAAATAGAAAGATTGAAAAAACAATATAAAGATAATCTCCAAAAGTTAAATAAGGAACTCTTAGAACTTTACAGAAAACATAAAATAAACCCTCTAAGTGGGTGCTTACCTTTATTTTTTCAAATCCCTGTATTTATTGGATTATATCAAGCTTTAATGCGAGCTATAGAATTAAAAGGAGCAAAATTTTTATGGATAAAGGATTTATCTCTTCCTGACAGAACTATAACTATAGGGAATGTAAATATAAATGTACTCCCTATATTAACAGCTCTATTATTCTTTTTTCAACAAAAATTTTACTCAACACAAACTTCATCTGAACAGAAAAAATTTTTTGAAATTTTCTTCCCTTTATTTTTCGCAGTTATCTTTTATTCTTTTCCTTCAGGTTTTCTTTTATATTGGTTGTCTAACTCTATACTGACTCTTCTGTATTATTTAAGATTAAAAACTCTCAAAAATTTATGATATAATATTTTTTAAGTTTTCACGTGAAAACTTTATGGGAAAAGTAATAGGAATTTGTAATCAAAAAGGAGGAACAGGCAAAACTACTACTGCAGTAAATTTATCTGCTTTTTTGGGATTAGCTGGAAAAAAAGTTTTATTAATAGATATGGACCCTCAAGCAAATGCTACAAGTGGTGTAGGAGTAGAAAAAAGAAACCCTAATATTTATGAATGCTTAATAGAAAATTTGGATTTTAGAGAGGTTATAACTAAAACAGAATTTCCAAATCTTTGGATTATACCTGCAAATGAGAGTTTATCTGGTGCAAGGGTAGAATTAATAGAAGTTGAAAATAGAGAGTTCAGGTTAAAAAGGATTACTCAAACCTTAAAAGAAGATTTTGATTTTTTAATAATAGATGCTCCTCCTTCTTTAGGGATTCTAACTATAAATGTTTTGACTTGTGCAGATTCTGTGCTCATTCCTCTTCAATGTGAATATTACTCATTAGAAGGAATAGGACAATTAATGAATACTATAAATTTAGTCAAAAAAAATCTAAACCCTGATTTAGAAATTGAAGGAGTAATAATGACTATGGCAGATTTCAGGACTACTCTCACTCAAGAAGTAATTTTAGAAGTTAGAAAATTCTTTAAAGAAAAGGTATTTAAAACCATCATCCCTAGGAATGTAAAATTAGCTGAAGCTCCGAGTTTTGGAAAACCTGTTTATTTTTATGATAAAAACTCTACAGGTTCTAAAGCTTATTTTAAATTGACTAAAGAGTTATTAAATGAAGAAATAGAAGGAGTATATAATGAAGAAAAAATTGGGCAAAGGGTTGCAGGCTTTAATACCTGAGATAAAGACTCCTTCTAAAGAAGTTCAAAAAGTCAAAATAGAAGAGATTAAACCGTCTCCTTATCAACCAAGATTAAAAACAGATGAAAAAAGGATCTTAGAATTGATGAATTCTATACGAGAAAAAGGGATCCTACAACCTTTAATTGTAAGAAAAAAAGAAACAGGCTTTGAGTTAGTAGCTGGGCACAGACGTTATGAAGCAGCCAAAAGATTGAATTTAAAAGAAGTCCCTGTAATTACAAAAGAACTTACAGATAAAGAAGTATTAGAGATCTCTCTTATAGAAAATCTTCATAGAGAAAATCTTAATCCTATTGAAGAAGCTAAAGCTTTCAAAAGATTAATAGAAGAATTCAATTACACTTTAGAAGACATAGCTCATTTCTTAAGTAAAGACAAAAGCACAATCTCAAATACACTCAGACTTCTAAAGCTACCTTCAATTATCCAAAAATCTTTAGAAGAAAACAAAATCACACCAGGACACGCAAGAGCTTTATTATCCTGTGAAGACCCTAAAAAACAGATAATTATTTTTGAAAAAATTTTAAATGAAAATCTGAGTGTAAGAGAAACAGAGAATTTAGTTCAAAAAGAAAGTCTCACAAAAACTAAAAAGTTTAAAAAAGATTTTAAAATCTTAGCATATGAAGATGAATTGAGAAAAGATTTAGGGATAAAAGTAAAGATTACTCAAAGTAAGAAAAATATAAAAGTTATCCTTGAATTTTGTGATAAAGAAGAGTTAGAAAGATTTATAAGAAAAATAAAAAATGCCATCTTTTGAAGATCTTCCAGATAATAAATCTAATCAAGCAACTTTAGTAATAATAAAACCTGATGGCTTAAAAAAATCACTGACAGGGAATATTTTGACTAGATTATCTGAAACAAAACTTAAAATAATAGGAGCTAAAGTCGTGAGAGTAACAAGAGAATTAGCAGAAGCTCATTATGCACATTTAAAAGATAAACCTTTTTTCGAAGATCTTATAAAATACATTCAAGGCTATTATCATGGAGTAAACAGAGTCTTAGCTTTAGTTTATTATGGACCTCAAGCTATAGAAAAAGTAAGGAAAATTTGTGGTGCTACTAATCCTGAAGAAGCAGACCCCACAACCATTAGAGGTCAATATGGAAGAATTACTACAACTGGTGTTTATGAAAATGTCATCCATGCCTCTGCAAATGAATCTGAAGCTGAACGTGAAATAAAACTTTGGTTTGAACCAGAAGAATTAGTATTAGAATTATATCCAACAAAAGAGATAAAAATAAAAGAAGTCAAAAAGAAAGTGTGGGTTTAAAAAACTGTGGGTAATAAACTTTTAAACATAGGTTATAACAACTTTATCTCTCAAGAGAAAATAGTCTGCATAATAGATTTTGACACAAAACCTGTGAAAAAATTAGTAGACCAGGCTCGCACTCAAGGAAAATTAATAGATGCCACTTGCGGAAGAAAAACAAGAGCAGTCATAATTGCAAGTTCCTCCCATATCATCTTATCTTCTCTTCAACCTCAAACTTTAGCTCAAAGATTAGAAAAGGATGAAAAGTAAATATTTTATATTTGTAATCTCTGGTCCTTCAGGTTCTGGAAAAACGACTCTTATTAAAAGACTCTTCAGATTCAAAAAAATAAAAGAAAATTTAACTAAAATAACTACTTATACTACAAGGAGACCTCGCAAAAAAGAAAGTTCAGATTATACTTTTGTAGATATCTCTGAATTCAAAAGATTAAAAAGGAGAGGATTTTTCATAGAATCTCAAAAAATATACAAAGATTATTATGGAACTCCTAAAAAAGAACTCTTAAAAGCTATAAAGAAAAGTCATGTACTTTTATGTATAGATTATAAAGGAGCTAAAATAATAAAAAAAATATTTAAAGATAAAGCAGTATTAATCTTTATACTTCCTCCTAATCTTAAAGAATTAGAAAAAAGGATCAGAAAGAGAGGAGAAAAAGAAATATCTTTAAGGCTTAAAAGAGCTAAAGAAGAAATACTTAATTCAAAATTTTACGATTTTAAAATAATAAATAAAAATTTAAATGTTGCTTTAAAAGAGTTAAAAGATATAATTTTAAGAAAAATAGGGAGTTAAATTTATGAGTTACATACCATTAGAAAATCTCTTAGATAAAGCAGATGGGAGTGTTTACAAGTTAGTTATCATGGCTTCCAAAAGAGCCTTAGAATTATCAGAAGGAGCTTTCAGTTTAATAAAAGATGAATCTTTAGATGACAAACCAACTGTTAGAGCTCTTAAAGAAATAGCTGCAGGAAGGATTGGATATGAAGAAAGGAAAAGGTAAAAGTCTTATACTGGGAGTGACTGGAAGCATAGCTATTTATAAATCATTGAATTTATTAAGAATGCTCATAAAAGAAAAATTTGAAGTTGATGTTATTATGACGAAAGAAGCTCAACAATTTATTACTCCTCTCACCTTCCAGAGCATAGTAAAGAAAAAAGTCTACTCAGATCTTTTTGAACTGATTAAAGAAAATAATCCTTTGCATATAAGTCTTTGTGAGAAAGCAAGATTAATTTTAGTGTATCCGGCTACCTGTAATTTTATATCAAAAATAGCTTGTGGTATTTGTGATGATCTGCTAAGCTGCGTAATTATGAGCTTTAAAGGGAAAGTCGTATTTTGCCCAGCTTCTGATACCAATATGTATTTAAATCCTATATTCCAAGAAAATTTAAAAAAATTAAAAAAACTTGGATATATTTTTTTAGGTCCAGTTAAAGGAGAATTAGTTTCTGGCAAAAAAGGTATAGGGCATATAATTCCAGAAGAAGAGGTTTTAAGAAAAATAAAAAATATTTGAAAATAAAAAGGCGCGGTAGCCAAGAGGTCAGGCACGGGTCTGCAAAACCCGGATACGTGGGTTCAAATCCCACCCGCGCCTTTTAATCAAATTCAATGAGAGAAGAAGTAAAAAATTGGTTTTTACAAGCTCAAAAAGATCTAAAAGCTTCTAAAAATAGTTTGAAATCAGGTGATTTTGAATGGGCTTCTTTTCAAGCTCATCAAGCTGCAGAAAAAGCTTTGAAAGCCTATTATATTTTTAAAAAGAAAAAACCTTTCTTAGGACATAATTTAATAAAATTAGGAAAAGAGTTGAATCTAAAAGAAAAATTTTTAGAAATTTTACAAGATTTAAATCCAGATTACACTTTATCAAGGTATCCAGATGCGGCTAATGGATTGCCTTTTGAAATCTATAGTTATGAAAAAGCGAAGACTAAAATAGCTAATGTTGAAGAAATTTTAAAATGGATAGAAAAACGATTTCGAAAGTAAAAAAATTATTTAAAAAATTAGAAAAAAATATTAAAATAGAAAAAGCTTTTGTCTTTGGTTCTAGAGTAAAAGGAAATTTTTTAGAATATTCTGATTTAGATCTAATAGTTATATCTAAAGATTTTGAAGGAAAAGATTTTTTTGAAAGGACAAAATATTTCTATAAAAATTGGGACTGGGAAATACCTTTAGAAGTTTTTTGCTATACACCATCAGAATTTGAGAAGAAAAAAAGACAAGTTTGTTTGGTAAAAGAGGCTTTAAAAGAAGCCAAGAAAATACTTTAAAGATTTTCAAGGGCGGGTGGCGGAATTGGCAGACGCCCGGGACTTAAAATCCCGTGCTCCCTCGAAGGAGCGTGTGGGTTCGAGTCCCACCCCGCCCACATTTTATTTTTGGGCGCATAGCTCAGCCTGGTTAGAGCGTCACGTTGACATCGTGAAGGTCGGAGGTTCAAATCCTCCTGCGCCCATTTTTTAATTTAAAAACTATGCAGGACTTAAAAACTTTAAGACATTCAACTGCTCATGTATTAGCCCAAGCTGTAAAAAGATTATATCCTGAAGCTAAATTAGGAATAGGGCCTGCAACAGATGAGGGTTTTTATTATGATTTTGATAATTTAGATATTAAAGAAAAAGATTTAGAAAAGATAGAAAAAGAGATGGAAAAGATAATCAAAGAAGATCATCCTTTCATTCAAGAATTTTGGGAAAGAGAAAAAGCTTTAGATTTCTTCTCCAAAAATAAAGAAGATTACAAAGTGGAGTTAATAAAAGAACTAAAAGATCAAAA
>Ga0190309_1000127_pt1 | contig 25067 bp, 34 predicted proteins | sample 48700767_MG_FD_161656 | JGI IMG/M metagenome (GOLD analysis project Ga0190309, IMG submission 161656) | Hydrothermal vent sediment bacterial communities from Southern Trench, Guaymas Basin, Mexico - 4870-07-6-7_MG | ecosystem: Environmental > Aquatic > Marine > Hydrothermal vents > Sediment ... | reverse complement strand
AAGATTATATTATTCGTGCTCTTCATAAACATGGATTTATAAAAACAATAGAGGATAAGCCAGAAGGCTGGATTTTAAAGTCAGGTGCCTGGTCTCCGATATATATTAATTTACGACAGCTCCCTTCGCATCCAACTCTTCTTTATAGAATAGCAGGTGAGATAGGCTGCGGATAGAAGAAGTTGATTGTGATGCAGTTGTTGGTGTGCCAATGACTGGAATTCCAATAGCCACTGCAGTAGGATTAATTATTAATAAACCAGTTGGATGGATGCGGGAGACAAACAAGAAATACGGTGAGCATAAGCTTGTGGAACTTCCAGAAGAATACAAACGGGTTGTGATTGTTGATGATGTGATTACTACGGGTGCTAGCAAGAAGGAAGTAATAGATACTCTGACAAAGGATAATAGAGAGTGTATAAAAATTTTTGTGGTGGTAGATAGAAAGCTGCAGAAGAGCTCTGACATAAATATTCCAGTGGAGGCATTATTTACTCTTGAAGAGATTGTGCGTGTGATAGATGTCTCGGTGGAAACCCGAGAGAAACTTCTTTCGTATATTCATAGTTAGAAAATTAATCTAAATGGAGGTTAAAAATGTATTGCCGATGTAATCTGTGTAGAAAAACCGCCGATTGGTTAGTTCTTTTTAATTATAAAGGTAAAACATACGCAGCCGCACGATGCCATGAATGCGTAAATAAGCCAGAGCCTCAATTAAATAATAAGGAGCATTATAATCGCATACCATTATGGTATGGCTCTTGGGCATTTGATGCTACATCGGATTCTCCGCCCTATCTTTCCTGCGTTGAAGTCCTTGCTCGTCTTTCTCCCGATGTTATTCTTTTATCTAATTCGTTTGAGGAGACAGATTAAAAATCCTGAATGAGTATGGGAAAGGGAAGAAAGAAAGGCTTAAGAAAACACAAGAGGGCAATTCAAAGAGGGCGAGCAAAGCGCAAGCACATGTGTCAGTTATTAGCACAATATGCGGTAACAGGCAATTGGTCTTTGCTTTCTGAAATAAGAAGAAGTAAAGGACGGAGATAAAATGGACACCAAATCACATCTGATATTTGGGGAGGAGATATGCAGGTATTTTGATTGGAGTGAAGACTACGCACAGTGGGCTATTGCGCCTGACATGGATATGAGCTTTCTTCACAGATATTATCGTCATAGATTTTCTACACTAGAAGCGATATACAAAGAATATCCTAAAATAGCTCATGGAATTCTCATTAAAGATAAGCAGATTATCGGAACTCTCATTCTCTCTCATTTTTATCTTGATATTTTTAATGGCCCAATATTCTGTTGGGGTATTTGGTTCCCTGCTAGTCATATACCGCCCGAAATGACGGATGATTTGCTAAATTTGATAATTAAAGAGCAGGAGAAGAAATTTTACGAAGAAAGCCGCAAGCGTTTCAAAGATATTCTTTCACATTATCTATCACAAAATGAATTCTGCGGCTCGCTTCTGAATACTCTGCGGCTAGCTACAGCTTGGTTGCCTTGCTTTAAATTCCGAGATGCCTTAAATCAGTTTAAGAAATTTACGGGCTGGAAGGATTTTCCATTGTGGGGCGACGAAAGACACAGCTCTTATTATTTCCTTCTGAAATATCATTTTAAATACTTCTAAGAGATGATAGCTTTTCTACGGAAATTTTTTAACTTTAGGATGTTTCTTCCTAAGCAATTGGAGGTGCGAAGACATCTCCGCTCGCTTGTAGATATTCTTGAATTAGTATCTAACAGCACCAAGGATGAGAATGCAGTAGAGAGATATAAATCAATTAAAACATTAGAAGCAAAAGCCGATGAGATAATTCATGAAATCTCAAATAAGCTCGCTTACGATCATACACGAGTAACCGAAGAAAAAGCTGATATTAAACATCTCGCAGAGTGTATAGATGATGTGATAGATAATTTAACAGAGGCAATGTTTTTATTATCAGTAATAAGACCACCTGATGATAGCTGCTATCACTTTTTGTCGCTACTTGATGAAGCTATCCAGCATATTAGAATGTCTATTTATTTAATTACCGCTAAAGATTGGCGAGCAAGAGAACAAGATATTATTAAATCATGTGAAGAGGTAAATCGTATAGAAAATCTTGGGGATAATCACTATCGCTCTCTCTTTGTAAGTATCAAGCAACAGAAATATAAGAATATTCAGGAGCTCAAAGAATCTTTTCTCTATCTGCGAGTCATAGATTTCTTGGAAAGAGCCTTAGACGCTTGTGAAGATGTTGCGGATATGGTGGATACAATTCGTTTAAAAGGAGGTGTGTAAGGATGATTAAATTCTCAATTATTCTAGCAACTAAAAATTTAATGAACTCTCCATTTCTCAAAGCGATTGCAGATTGGCCCAGCGATGAAAATTCTGAATTAATTATAGTAGATAGCTCTTGGAATCACGAGACAGCAAAGCTATTGAGAGACATAGACAAAGTAGAGCAGATTATTTATATTCCGCCCATTAGAGAGCCCTATGTGAAGGCACCTCGTTTTAATTTCCGACGAGATTTTAATCGTGCTCTCAATAGTGCCCTCGTTGCTGCTGAGCACGAGCATATTGTCCGAATAGACGATTACATCCTTTTGAAAGATGATTTCTTTGAAGTAGCGAGAGCAGATGTAGAAAAATATGGAGAAAGATTAATCATAGGGCAAAAAGCTCATGAGAACGAAGGGGAGGAGCCTTGGGTAGATTACTTTTCTAAACGAGGATTTCATCCCAAGGAGAGATATGTTGAAGTGAGTAATCCCTCTTTCACTTGGTCTTTCGGCATCGCATCTCTTCAGGTTCTTCTAAATATTAATGGCTACGACGAACGATACGATATAGGATATGCTGGTGAGGATGCAGATATTTTCGCTAGATACGCAATTTATACAAAGAAAAAGCCAGTGCTTGATAAACAGTTGATGGGCTATGGTCTAAAACACGATAGACAGAGAGAAGATATTCTACCAGCTCGGTGGATTTATGAAGCTACTTTGCCCGAAATAAAACAAGGAAAGACATGGGCGTATAATCCTATAAATCTATCTGAAGTAAGAAAGCAACTAAAGGACGAGCTCCGAGAAAAGTTCTCAGTTAGATAGTATCTTTATAGTGTAATCCGCTGCTCCAGAATTAGAGATAAAAAAAGTGGAGCAACGGCGGAAAAAAGAAAAAAGAAATCGGACTATACATAATAGCTTTCTAATTCCTTAATGAAGCGCTGGAAGTCCTCAGCTCTCCCAACATTTAAATTATTGATATGGACAGCTAACTGGCGACTTACTTCTACTCTTTCTTTTTTCCTACCACGCCTAATTTCCTCCACTAATTCTCGTGGTAGGATAAATTCACCTTTATGGATGAGTGCATATCCCGTCCTCAAAACATATCCGCCGGTTTGCGCTGCTGGAGCTCCTCCTCCGCCAGCCGCAGCACCTGCTGGGGCCGCTGTTACCTTTATCCATTCAGTAATCTCTCTTGCCATAATAGGAGTAATTTGTATCTCAAGAGTTTTGCCAGTATTTTGTTCAATCCATTCATTTAATTTGGCAGTAGCGGGGTCTGTATTTAGATTTAAATATGTTGTCAGCTCAGCCATGCCTGGTATGTTCAGAGCTGTTTCTGCAAATTTATCCAATTCTGCGGTTGCAGCAGGAACTTCACCCGTTACTCCATAAACCCATTGATAGAAATATCTAACAAGGTCAAGCCAACCCATTTTCTGCTGGCGAAGAATTGGGTTTTGCTCTGCCATTACATCATTAACTACTTGCTGAGCGAAGGCTACCATGTGCGCCATAAGTGCTTGTCTTCGTTGTGCGGCTGCATTTATATCTCCCGCCCTCGCAGCCTCCTTATACTCCGACACCAAATTTTCAAGAGTTTCTATTTGAGAGCTGTATTCTCGTCTAAACATAATACCTGGAGCTGTATATCTAAGCCTCTTATCTAATTCTGTTTTTGCTTCGGCTGTTCCAAAGATTGCATCAATATAATTATCAATGATTCGCCAGCCTTTATTGAACTCCTCAAAGAAATCCGCAACTGTCTCTGCGGTTCTACGCATGCGTGCATCAAGGCTCTCTGTCGCTTCTACTAAAGCCTTATGTTCTTCCCGAATTTTCGTTGCTATCGGAAGATAATTCTCCTCCTCCTCTCGCAGTAATCGCCAGCCATCGCTTGTAAATACTAGTATGTATCCAGAATCGGCCAGATATTTATTTAAGTCTTGAATTACAGGGCCTGCTCCTTTACCAAGAATAATGCCCTCTTCAAGTCGTTCTCCGAAATCAGCTAGCTTATCGGAAGGAATATTACGCTTTAAATCTGCATATAATGGCCCTTCTTTACTGAGAAGAGCGAGACCGATTGCACGATCACGATTTACAAGATTTAAATAATTACTGTAATATTTATAATGAGTTAGATAATCGTCAATATAAACTAAATTCTTACGGCTGATGGTTCCCTCATCAGAGGCCGCTCTCGCTGCTGCTACAGTGGAATCGATTAAATCTTTCTTTATTCTTGCACGCTCTAAATCAGCTCTTGCTATAAATTCTTGGTATCGTCCCCATTCTTGTGCAGCCTTAATTTGCTCTTCCGTCGCATCTGTAACTTTCTTATTTTCTCGTAGTCGCCGATAGATATTCTCAAGTGTTTCTCGTCCGTATTTTTCTTCAAGGCGTCCTTGGAGCTCACGGGCTTTTCTAATGTCCTGAGAGACCGCATAGTATTGTGTCTCTTTATCCCGTAAATCATCAACAGTGATACCTTCTTCTTCTAATAGAGAGATTACTTCACCTGTGCGAGCAAATATATCATCTGTTCCAGAGAGAACCGTTTGAACATACTGAGAATATGCAGCTTCCGTCTGCTCCATCTCACGCCTTCTAACTCGCCAAGCTTCAGCTGCCCGTCTCTCTTCGCCTCTCCGATAGCGTTCCCACGCTGCTTCCAAGCCTGGAGGCATCCAGCCTGCTGGCTTCGTCATAAGCTCCATAGTTCTCTCCACGAAGGGTGGAGCTTCTTTGAATATTTCAACCCATTCAGCGGTTCCTTTAGACATTAACTTAATACCCTCACGAGTTTCTGGAAAAATGTGCTCAATTAAACCAGTAAACCAATTAGAAAGTGTTTCTACCGCAGGCGCCAGTGCAGCTCCTATACTTCGTTTTAATCTATCAAAACTATTGCTCGCTTTCTTAAGTGAGACGGAAGTGGCATCCATCCATTTGCTGAAATCCTTTGATAATCTGGTTCCATAAACCATCTCCCGATGAGCAGCATCCATTCGCTCTTTTAAAAGTGAATAATGTTCAGCGAGAGTGAGAACTGCGAATCCTGCAACACTTCCAAATATTTTATATACGATTCTAGCTCTCTCGGCTTCATCATCTATTCCAGCTAAATATTCAAGAAAGATTTTAAGAGCTTTAGCGGGATCCGTTCTAATAATATCTCCAAAGTCAGAGAAGGCATCCCCTGCACTTCTCATCACTTCCACAATTTTATCTGATTTCTTAAGGAACTCTCGTAAAAAAGCTCGTAATCGTGTCCCAGCTCGTCTTGCACTCATTCCTGCGTCTATTAATGTCGTCGCCATAGCCGCCGCTTCCTCGGCTGTAATCCCAAGATTAACAGCTGAAGCGCCTACTCGTGTCATAGCATTGACGATATCATCTGCATCTGCAACTGAGACAACAGCTAAGTAATGCATCATAGAAGCGAGTCGCTCAGCCTCTTCAATTGGAATATTAAAAGCTCGTGAGATTTTGAGGAGAGCCTCTGAGGCTTCGTCTGCACTCCATCCAGTAACCTGTGTAAATTTAACAAGTGCGAGAGTGAAGCGTTTTAATTCATTCTCTCCAGTAATACCCGCTTTTGCAGCGGCTCGTGCGATACCAAGCATTTCAGTAGCTGAAACAGGTAAAATTCTCTCAAGAGATGTAAAAGCCTGAGATAGCCTATTTGCGGTCTCAATGGTTAAACTGCCCGAGACTCGCAAATCCATAAGTGCATTTTCATAATTAGTAAAAGATTCAACACAAGTTCCAATTATTCTACCAAAAGTATTAATTGCAGCTGTTGCGAGAAATATAGGACCGAGAAGTTTTAACGAGCCAATAGAAACACGGTCTATAAATCGAGACAGCTTACCCATTCCTGTCTGAAGATGATAGATTGCTCCATAAAACGCTCGCTGTCTTGGAGTTAGTTTTCGTAAGACAGCGCCTTGCTGTGTATATGCATTCTTCACAGCTATTATTCTATGAGCAAGCCTTTTTGTATCTGCGTCCCACGTCCATGTTTGGGCGATATTTTTTTCCAACTCTCTGATAGCTCGCTTCTCTGCATCAGTAAGTGCATCATAGCCTTCTGTTTGCAATCTTTTTAGCAGAAATGCAGCATCCTCGGCGGTCTTTAGCTGAAAATGAAGCGCTCTATCCATCATCTCTGTTCTTCTAATCACTCGTAGGAGTGCTCTTTCATGAGTATCTAATACACCTGTATATTCAAGAGTTGTTTCATAATTCTTTTTTATGGCTTGCAAGGCTTTCTTTTGCTCTTCCGTAAAGGCACCCCAGCCCTTCGTTGTAATTCTATTTATAGTCTCCTGTGTGATTGCGAAATTAGCATTTTGAGCACGCAAGGCTCTATTTACCAAATGCAGACCTCTGGCATGTTTATCAAGAACACCAGTAGCGGCTCGCACTGAATCTTCAACTTCAAGAGCCATGCGAGAATTACCCGTGAAAATATCATAGAGCTGCGATCCGAGAGCAGCGTTTCTTTCTACGGGTAGAGCGAGCATATCAAATGATGCGGCGGTTTGAGCTAGCGCCAGAGCCTGCTGTCTTGCAGCCTTAGTTACATCCATTGTGCCCTGGGCAAGCTCCTTAGAAGTTTGTGCAGTTATCGGAAGCGTGATGCCCATGCTCGCAATTTGATAATTAAGAGGTGAGAGAGAGCGTAATAATGATGCTGATGTTTTATCCAGAACTGCCATCTCTTCACCCAAAGCTCTAGCAACAGCAGCATTTCTGGTAAATTGCATCAGAGTGCGGGCGGAGGATTTACTTAATCCTGTTAGACCTCCGGCGAGGGCTTTTATATCTTTCGCTGTTGGCTTCCAGGTCCTCTCGCTCATCGGAAGTATGGAATCGAGAACCTTCGCATACCCGACTAAATCACTTCTTAGTCCATCTAAACGAACTCCAGTTAATTGATATATTCTCCAAAGTTTTCTTTGATTTATTAATTCTTGCCGAAGAAGATGGCCTCCTGCCTCTAAATCTTGGCCGTATTGCCTGTAAAGATTAGCAGCTTTCTGGAGCTCGCTGGCTTTTGCCGAGAGAACTTCTCTATAATTTTCCTCCGTCGCACCCAGCTTTCTGACTGTCTGAAGAGCGCCTTTATCTGCCTTGATTGCGTCCCATTGCATTCTTGCATAATATTCCAGCTGCGCAGCCTCGGCTGCTGTTTCCTCTGCTAGCCTATCAAACTCCTTTCGCAATGGCGCTACCGCACCCTTCCAGAGGTCAGAATGGGCTCTCGCCGATTCTGTTGCCTTTTGTGATAGCTTTCTTATTTCATTAGCTGCTCTAACAGTTGAGGTTGTGAGTTTTTCAGGAATCTCAAGTTTTTTAAGTGTTTCTGTTGCAAGTTGACCTCGCTTTATTAAGCGAGCGATGATACGCTCCGCTCGCATAGCAGCTTGTGCCTGCAAGCGAAATATAATATCTACATACACATTGTTACTGCCTACCGCTGCCATCAGAATCTCCGAATACTATTTTCTTAGCTTGCTCAAGAGTTATATTATATTTTTTCTTAAATTCTAAATCTCTCTTACGCAAGCTATCTTCTTCAGGATTTATATCAGGTGTTTCAATTTCAGGCTCTCTCTCAATATCAGATACAAGAGCAACTAAATCAATAGCGAACCGTGTAATTGCATCTTCCTCATGATACGGATCCAGCAAATCAGAAGGCCGAACGGATATTTCCTTGCTCATCCGAGCAACTATTCGGAAAAATCCTTATGCTCCTCCTTTATGCTTTCAACTTCTTTGATTGCAGTATCAAACCGCTCTAATGAAAAACTTTCAAATAGCTTGGTTTGAAGAAACACAAAATCATCAGGCCGAATGTCATCTATTTCCCAGTCCTTGCCAATTTCGGGCCATACAATAAATCTTCTCATTAGATATTCAATAAGCTGAGGATCGTTTGGTTTATATTCTTTCTGTTTGCTGGCTGCCACTAACAAATCCCAGGGTGATAAATCTCGCACTTTAATTTCTAATCCAGATGGCAGTTTTAGGCTCTTCGGCTCCTTCCACTTTTTATATTCTTGGAGATCCATTCTTTCATCACCATTTAAAATTAATATTTATCCATATTTAACAGGCTTACGAAGCCTGGGATACATTCGCTATTTCTAATTCTGCAGTCTCAACAACAACATCATCTGGTGTTACCTCCAATGCATAGTTGTAGAATTTGACATCAACCAAATAGAATGTTTGATTAGGCTGCGGGCTCAGTGTCATAGAGAAATTACCAGGATGATCTCCAGCAGCTCCGCACAAGCGTGCAAGCGTCATGCCAGTTCCGCCGACCTCCATCTGGTCGGGCGTGAAATATCGCTCGTATCTCCCAGTGAATTCTGTTGTTCCAGTAACAATCGCAACTGGCGTTTCCTGCCCAATTGCATACACTTTGTCTCTGTCCGTTGAGCTCTCAAAGGAAACTCTGCGAGCAACTGGATCTTCCTGATTATTCACCCAAACTTTGCCCTTTGTTCCCTTACCTACATTATAAGTTGCCATTTCTCATACGAATATTTTATTCTATCAGTAGTATCTTTATACGCTGTCTTTAGAGAATAATAATTTATATGGCTTGGATAATGTCAATAGATTACTCTCAAGGAGCTCCATAGCCTCCTTCTTCCAGTATTCCAAATCCTCAGGAAGCCGTCCGCTCACTGATGCAGTTGATAGTTTGTAGAGGTATGCAGCATAGAGCTCTGCAATTCTATCTTTCATATCGTCGGATAACTGCTTGAAAATATCAAGTCCCGACCAGGATGCAATTCGTTTATTCGCTAGCTCAAGGAAATATTCTATGCGCTCTAAATCTCCTGGCGGCTCAATATTCAGGATTTTTATAAGATTCCAAACACTTCCATAGCTATAATTCTGTGTCATCTTGTTATTCTGGTTAATTTTGAAAGATATTTAGCGGAATATCTTCTTGCGGCCCTATAAATAAAATTATTTGGTTTTTTACCTGGATGATTAACTTGAGAATAAATAAAGAACTCCTTACCCTCTTTAAAGAAATGTAGGCAGCGCTTTGTTTTAGGTTTAATAATATGAGGCTTGCAATGATTTACAATATAATAAATATTTGGAGCGCTTGATAAGTCAATATGAACTACACGCTGGGTGCCTTTTCTTTTGAAAGAAATACATTGCGTCTTATTCGCCCTCAGCCAATTAATTAATCTATTACGAGACCACTTATTTTCTGGTTGTTTAGGTGCTTCTCTTAAGATACATTCCCAGAGGTCATCTGCTGCGGTTTTACGGCTTCTCTCATAATGCACTTCATAGATTTTATTGGCAAGCTTCGTGAGCGGAGTTCCAGTTCGTCTTATTATAATCTGCATTTCTTTCTGAATAGCTAAAAAGAAGTTGGATTATCCTTATCACTGCGTCTCCGCTTATGCGTAGTTGAGAACCGCTATTGCACCGCCCCAAATCACCTTGACATCGAAGCGCATCCACACCTTGAGATTAATGAGGTCGTTCAAGGGATCCTCAATCCTATCTGTCGTAATGTTCTCACGAATACCGAGGATGGCTGCACGCTGGCTGTCCATGACAACCGCAACCTTCTTGCCACTTGCGTAATCAAAGTAAGATGTCGGATAGCCGAGGACATAGACTTTCATACCGAGAATTGGCTGCTTGAGCTCCTGGCTCCTAATGTTGCCAGCTTCCCCGATGTATTGATATGTAAAGTGTTCGTCCATGAACATGTCTGCAAGCGCTTCAGGCGTTAGAATAAGCGTGTCAGGCGTGAAGTTGTCGCCCTTAACATCGGAAACTGCCTCTGCAATCGCCTTCACGGGCTGTGTGTCATTCCAATCGTGAGAGTGTGAAGCGTTCTTTACTATCTCATCAATGGCAACCTGGTTGAGAGTGTTCTCCGCAATTCTGCCCTCCTCACGCAAGAGCATTTCCACGAGGTCAAACAGGCTGTCCTCGATCAAGTCCTGTGAAATTGGCACAATCTCGCCGTATTTCTTTGCAGAAAGCGTTACAACATTGAAATCACCGATTGTTGCGTTCGGGTATGCACCAACATCGCCAACCTGCGGAAGAACTCTTGTGGGCCTCTTCCAAACTGTTATCTTCATTTCGGGTCTGTCCATGCGTATTGTTGATTTCCTCAAGACATCTCGCATGCATAGAGCCTCTTCCGCACCAGCGACTATCTGCTCATACACGAGCTCGGGAACGAGAGCTGTAATGTTTGCATCCGCTTCTAACTCTAACAATTTTCGCTCTCTTTCTTCAAGAGTATGTCCTGATAGTGCCTTCAGAAGAGCAGCAAGCTTACCCATCTTTCCTCACTCAAAATTTCATTTAGGAAGTATCATTAGAAATTAGAAGCCTTATTTCAACAGAACACGGCCAGAACTACCGCTTCCGATATTCTCTTTCGCAACACCGATTATGAACTTAGCTGAAGAGCCATCCCATGGCTGAACCTTGCCATCATCCGCAGGAATAAGTGCATCGCCGTGAGTAACATTTGCCGCAGCTACAAGCACCACCTCCGCTGGAGGCAGCGCAACGGTTACCATCTCATTTGGTTTTGCATCCTCAAGCGCTACACCGATCGGGTTCTCGTCAGCATCTGCGATGCCTATCTTGTTGTCATCTGCAAAAGTAACCAGCCTTCCGCTTGTGATTGTCTCGTTCGCAGGATAAGCAACTAATTCCTTACCCCAATAGAATATTTGTGCCATTTCTCCTTCTTATTTATTTTATTTAAGTTTTTTTCACTATAGTGCGAAAAGAGAGAGAAAGTATCATTAATAATCCGTATTAGAGTTCAGCCTTAAATCTCAAGCTCCACTCTGTCAGAAACTTTCCTGACGGGTATTCTAAGCTCAGGCTCCTCTTCCTCCTCATCCCTTGTATCAACAGACTTCTCTATTTCTCGCACTGGCTCCTCCGCCAGCTTGCTGACAGCCTCGGCAAGCTCACTAATCTGTGATTTCAAATTTTCAATTTCCTGCTCTAAATTTTTCTCGTGCTCCGCCCGTGCTTCCTCCTGGTGCTTCTCCTGATGCTCCTCCTGATGCTTCTCCGCATTCTTTTCTTCAGCCTTTTCAACTTCCTCTGCGCTCTTTGCTGCTGTTTCTGATTTCTCTTTCTCCTCCTCCTTCTCAGCCTCTGTTGCCTGTGCCGCTGGATATGGATACTTCGCAGGGTAAGGATACCTTGCAGGATACGGGTATCGTGCAGGATACGGATACATCGCTGGGAATGGATACATCGCAGGGAACGGATACGCCTTCGGTGAGGAAACAATTACTGGCATCCCAGAAGGCATCGGATAAACACTCATCTTACCAGAAGGATGAATCGCAAGCAGGCACTTCGTAACAACTTCTGCAATAGTTTTAGCGAGCTCCTTCGTGTCAATTTCGCTCTTCTCCTTCAGCTTCTCATCAAGGAGCTTAGATACAATTTCGCTTACCTTCACTTCCAAGTCCTTGCTTACCTCTTCGTCCTCCTGCTCAACTTCCTCCTCTAATGCTTCCAAAGCCTCAATTTCCTCAGGCATTTTTTATTCCTAAATTTAATATTCAATCCTATCATTAGAATCCTTTGGTTTTATCTTAAATACTGGCGTTATGCCAGCATACACATAATCGCCGGGGTTCGTCAGGCTTTCAATTTCAAATCGCTCATCGTAAGGCAAAAGAAGTATGACATCAGAGCCCCATCTGATTTCTCCAAATCGTTCTCCCTGGCTTAGACTATCGCCTTCATCAGCGTAATTATTAATCATATCAACATCTCTGTCTGCAATTTGGACTATTATGTAGTAATATTGAAATCGTGGATAATATATCTCAAGAACAACCCGCTCATTTAATCTCTGATATAAAGCGGCTTGGGGTGCAGGAAGCTCTTCGTCAAAATACGCTCTTTCAAATGGTAGCATAGAATAGTTATCAATGGCTAGCGGCTCAATTTCTCGCATGAGAGTTATGATGCCAGTGGTTGGCATACGATTTATATGCACAGAAGCTGCTGTCATGAATATGCTGAGGACATAATAATGAGACGACTTAAATATCGGAAGCTTCACGAGCTCTTCAGGGGTTATGATATAATGACCCTCAAATAATATCTTTTCCGTTGGCTTAACGAAAGCACAGTAATTGATAATGCCATCAGCTGGAGAATAGAATATGAAAGGATTATAAACTGTGTGTCTCATTGGGTCTCGGAGAAAGAACTCAGAAAATATGCTTCCCCAATCCAGCCGCTGAAACTTGCGAAAATCCGAGCTTCTAAAGAAATCGTTTTTCATCCCGTATTTTAGAGATTTAAAGAATTTCCTTTGGAATAAGATAGCTCTTGAATATGAAAATGAGATTTAAACCTCATTATTCTTTTCAAAAGATGGACTGCATGATATATAATATTCGGAAGGGGAGTTTTATTCTGAAACTTGACTAATTCAATCATGAACGGAGACATCTACATCCGTATTTTCTTAATTACTCAAAGAAGATGCGTTTAAACAAACTAGTAAGACGGGAGAGGAAAGATTTCAAGAAAAGGGCATTTCTCCGTTGCCCGTTTATGTTTCTCAAACTCGCAGGAAAATCGTTTTCGATTCTCTATAGCCGACTCATTCATCGTGTCTATAATTAAGAGGCGCTACCAGACAGGACGCCAGCGCTCCGCTCTTAAGGAATTCTGACAAATTCACAAAGACAACCTCCATGCCTGCAAGCTCTGCATATTGCTTGAGCTTCTCATTCTTAGCAACCTCAATTTTTCTGTCTTCGCCTTCTAGCTCATCCTCATTAGATGCATTTATAATTATCCGCCTCAGCCTAATAGAATTGCAAATGCCTTGCATAGCATCATTATGGTCAGCTGGCAAAATCTCAATCTCTCGGGAAATCGCTTTTACTGCTTCTTTCGGAATATCATCTACAGCTACGATAGCATACTCATCAGAGAGCTTGAAGAATAGACAGTCAAGATGGTAAAGATAGGGACTTGTTTTCACTGGAATAATTTGATAATCAAATGCCTCCGCCAGATATTGCTGAGTTTTGAGGGTTGAGCGCTCACCGTATCCTGCAACATAGATGTTATCGTGTATCCACTTCAATTCGGGCCAACCCTCAAAATAAGGCGGCGATTGGTAGACTTTAAATCCCAATCGTGCAAGCAGGCCTCCAGCTTCTTTCTCCTCACCCACTCGCCCTGCAGCTCTAAAATTAGATAATATTGCGATGTCAGGTTGGTGCGCCAAAACAACAAAGGAATTTACAAATGTTTGGTCTTGAAGTTTTGGCTTCGGAGCAAGAAGATAAACTATGGCATCAGTTGTCATTAGCTCATAAAGATTATTCCACTGAAATAGAGCTCTTCCCACATCTATGGTTGAATTATCTTCTTTCATCCATTTATTGTTTTTAATCTGATTGGAGATATAGACAGGCGGGCACATTACGAATGCAGGCTTCCGTAAAGATGAAACCCAGCTCATATAGAATCAATCAAATTTGGCTTTATTTCTATATTTAAATAATAATTTGAGGATCTACTTCGCTATATTTTCTAACTCTTATCCAATCTACATGCATCTCAGCATCTCCATCACCGCTTGAAGCCCTACAAACATGAAAAACTATACGTGTTGAATCAGACCAATCAATGGTAGTAGAGCCTTTTTCACTATCATTAAAATATATTTTTGCAGTTTGTGAATCGTCAATAACTACCCTATGAATCAGCCACATATTATGATAGCTTTCATCACCTGATATAAAGCCTTCTGGATAAGCTTGAAGACCTGCCGTTCTATCCTGATTCTCTTTTAATGTCCATCTCCAATTATAATTTGTGAAGGATGTTAATAAACTAATACTCTGATTATCGTGTTTTTCAAGTCTTACTGTCTCTTCGTCATCGTGGCCGTCTGAAGTTGATTGCATTGTCTTTATTTTCGATTCTATGATTGCAGGAGGACTAAATAAATGACCATCTTTCAGATATACTGCATAATATCCCTGCCAACCGCCAGATGCATGATCGGGATGGACTACCCGAAGAGTCGATCCAGATATAGAATGCCATCCATTTCCGCCCGCATCTTCTACGCCCCATTTCTCGGTATCCAAATCATCGCCCGAAAAATCATCGAAAAAATCAAAAACCAATGCAGCATTACCGAACCCTCGAAAATTTCCACATCCATAATATAGCCAAAAAACCGTTTCACCTGGAATTATTTCAGTAAACTTAAGCCAGAGGATTATCTTCGAATCAGTCGCCTCTTCTATCCAATAAGGAATTAGTTCGTTATTATTATCTATAAATAATAAGTCTTGTTTATCAGCCCGAAGCTTCTCAAAGGGAATATCTGAGGAGGTAAGAATGCATTTTACTTGGAAGTCCGAAAGCTTCTCGCCGCCAGTATAATTTAAAAGGAGGGGACGAAAGCGCAAGAAAGAGCCGAGTCTAATTCGATTAGTTGGTCCGTAAAAAGGTAAATCAACCATCATGTATCTATGAGACGTTTTTAAATAATAAATATATCTTTTCAGTGTCATGAAAGACCACTTTCTCGCTACCCAGATGGACTGTTCCATTTAAATGCAGAGCAATGTATCCAGTTTCTCTGCTTGAAATATTCGGCTTGAAAAAGAAATAAACATATTTATTCTCGCTATCTTCATCGAATTTTCCTACGCCGCAGTCGGATTGATAACTGAGATTAATATTAGATTCCGATGGTAAGTAGATTGACCCATTTTCGTCCTTTATACGAAAGCGTAATACTAGAGTTTCGTCAGCAAAAAGCGAGTATGCCGGCATTCTTACCATTCTATTAATATTTTTCTTACTCTCCTTAAATCGCTTATTTGATAATTATATATTCTTGACAAATCCATGAATGACAGTTTGCCAAACGGAAGCGGTGGAACAAAGATAGGTAAAGAGCTTGTGAGATAAGCTAACAGAGCTGCGGAAAAATCCGAAAAGAAAGAAAATGGCGAAGCAGGCTTGAGTAATACTAATATATCGCCGATTAGTTCATGAGCGGTTTTCTTTTCAAATAGAACCTTAAACATTAAATTTTGATTTATTGTTGAGAGAAAAGCAGAGAGAAAAGAATAATTAATTTTGAGGATCTTAGAAATAATAGAATGAAAACTTGATGAGGCGCTAGCTGTCCATTTTATCAATGCTGTAAAAATAAATGGCGCAAATACCCCAATTGTAGCAATCGCATCAATTAATAATTCCCTCATATAAGATTCTTTTATATATATGCTATAAGCAAAAAGATGCTGGAAAGGAATTTCGGCGATGAGGGAATACAAGCCAGGTAAATAAATTTCAGCTAGCAACTTCATCCAGAGTGTCTCTGAAAAGATTGGAAATAAAGCAGCGATTGTCCCGCTTTTAAGATGAATAGAGAAGGTAAGAATCCGTAGATATTCTAAGTCTATACAATTAAATAGGAGGCATTCACAGCATCTCTCCAATAGCTGTTTCCCCTCAGCCCCATATAAAAATGATACCGTCTCTGAAGAGAGAGCATCTAATTTTGATATCGCTTTGCACTTTAATAGAGCCGAATAAGTTGCAGCACTTGGAATTATAGGAAGAATAACTTGGGTTAAAAACGGAAAGTGAGCATCTATAAAACACGCCACTTCTCTTATAAATTCTGTATTGAAATCAAATAGAGCTTTAGTTCCTAATATAAATTTTGGATAAGCGAATGAATAACAAAATGTCCTAGCTAGAAAGTCTTCCGAAAATACATGAGATGCGAAAGGATTTATTAAATATATAATTTCGCTCTCCAGCATCCCCTTTAGCTGAGGCTCCAAGGAATAGAAATAATTTAAGGCGTGCAGCTCTGCTATCTTAATAATTGAGTGGGTTTTAATAGACAGCTGCTTGTCAATGCGAAACATAGTAGGAGCGGATACAGCGTATTCTAAAGTAAAGAAAGCGTCAGCAGTGAGGGTTATCGCTTTAAGGGAAGATGCGTATCGTCTATCTGCACGAAATAAGGTAGAGGCTCCTTTGCGAGCTTGCCACATTTTTATTATTCTATTTTAATTACTTCATCTTCCTTAATTAAAAACAATCCTCTATCTGATTCTACGACATCATTACCCTTTCTTACTTCCAGTATCACCTCGATGAAATATTGAATCATAGTAGATTAAATATTTTATAATATGTCCGTAGCAGCTCTTCATGATAGCGTGCTGATATAGATATATCTTCGTATCCTTCACTGAGTAATATTTCTATCAGCAACTTGAGATTCTCGGGAATAGCCTTATCGGTTACACAGATTCGTCGTCCGTTCTTATAAACAACTTCTCCTATTACCTCGACATTAAACGATGCCTGTGTCATCAGCCCTGTGTTGGAATCACTCTTAATGTCAGAGCGAAGCTGCTATCTGTATCCAAGGTTACTGTATCAAAAGTGCATCGTAAAAGACATACATTCGTTCCATTTGACGCATTCTTTGCAACTGCTGCTTCACTTATTTGATTTGATGGTAAGTCATCATAAACCCATGTAGAATTCCATTGTGCGACATAAGAGCCGTTGTCATTCTGATAGTGAGATGCATTTCCGTCTTTAAAGTTCGTCTCGCTTCCAAGCAGATGCTCCTGCGTCTCTTGAGCCGCTGTCGCAGAATTGCCAACACCTATTGCTTTATAGTGATACGGTTCGTCAAGTCCTGTTAAAAGTCGTGTCATATTATCCTTTCCAATATTCAGAATCTTAATGCTTTGCAGTGCCATCTCTCCTTTGAATGATTTTTCGTCGATATCTTTATTGTTGGGCTAATGATTATGAATTTTAAAAAAGTATAGTTATGAGCTCCTCTGCGAGCGAGTATTTTTTAACAAATATCCAATCAAATATAAATTCTGTTCCTTCATGCTCGTGTATAAATAAGCCTACACACTTTCCCTGGGGCTCTTCTGAATAGGCATGTTGATTAATTTGAATCTCATCAACATAGGCGGTTGCGTGTTTGTTATTTGATGTATATATAATTTTAAAGAAGTGGAAATTATCGTCCATTGCAATTTCTGACGCAAGGTAATGCGAATCTGTTCCGCCATCGCTCGGCATACTTGTGTGTCTGAGTAATTCAGAGCCGTCCCAGCCTCTTCTGTAATAGAAAGCTAAATCCTTACTTCCGCTTGTTAAGTAATCACTCTTCCATACTACGCCTGCATCGTGCCCGCTTGCTGCTGATGCTGGAAACTTTCCTTTATATTGAATCATGAAATCATTTAGATTAATTTCCTTTGAATTAACAATTTTTACATAATCAGCAGGTGATGTAATAGTAACGGTTCCATCACCGTTACAGTAGGCATCTATGCTACCGCAATCTTGCCACCCTCCCCGTCCATCAAGATCCCCCTGGGAGTAATTAAAATCATCAAAAAAATCGAATACCTTCCTGCCATCACTGGCACCCTTAAAAGCACCATTCCCAAAATATAGCCAAAAAAGCTCTTCGCCTGGAAAAATTTCAGGGAACTTGATCCAGACACTTATAGAAGTAGGAGTGATATCCTCAATAAAATATGGTAGGAACTCGCCATCTCTTGATATGAATAGTAAATCTTGTTTATCAGATCGTAATTTTTCGAATGGAATTATATTATCGGTTAAGACAAGCCTGACAGAATAATCCCTCAGCCTCTCTTCTCCCTCATATTTTAATTGAAACGGTCTATACCGCAGGAAGGAGCCCAAATAAATTCGCCCTCTATATCCACGTGCTGGTAAATCTACTAGCATTTTTATTTTATAATTTTTAGTGGTTTAGTTGCTGGATTTGCAGGATTCGGGGTTACCGAGGTCTCAATAAAATATGCCTCCTCAATTTCTGTAAAGCATACATCACCTAGGCAAACCTGCCTTATCTCTTCGCCTGGCACGCCTATTTTGACACTGAATCCAAACTCCGCTGGATTTTCAATTATCTTCTTCGCTAGCATCTTTGCGATAGGAATATCATACCTTAGCTTTCCTAATATATACCAGCCCTTGTCATCCACATAAGTCTCTCTGTCTTCGTGCTCTTCAAGCAAAACACCAATCTGTGTGGAAGTATGATCCCACATTAGATTCCTAAACTCCTTTGGTGTTTGTTTAAAACTCTTAAATATAGACTGAAGCGCTTTTTCTGAAATTCTTTCTTGAACAGCATCTATATCAGAAGTAGCAGCGTATCCACCAACTATCAGCTCTCGCTGACTTTTTTCAATGATTTCCATACCTTTGTGAGACATGCGGAATATCTTAACTGGCTGGCGGGGAATCAGTCCAAGAGAGAAAAGTGGTATATAATCGGTATAAGGCCCATAGTCGTTTATTGTAATATGCAGATATTTTGGTGTCTCATCATAAGGAATATTAAAGTGCGAAGAGAAAGCTCTGAATAATCTAAAGAGAATAGCCTCGGTGAGGGCGGGTGGGAAATCACCAGCTCTTATCACAACATCTACATCATTTCCTTCGCCTCGCACTACGGTCCCACCGACAAGATATACTAGCTCACGGATAAGTGCTGGCTTATTGAAACACTCTAACACCTCCTCTAACTTGAAGGTTTTGCCAGTCTTCTTTCCTCCCGAAGGCACCGGAAGAAACTTCGAATCCGACATCTCTTCAGATTAATTCTTTAAGCTGTTCCAGACTTATCCGTTTGCCTAGGCGAGTTCTCACGTATCTTTCCTCTCTAATCTCCTCTCTATCAAATCTTTCGCAGCCATCTGGAAATTCTAAACCTAAATCCTTATAGTCCTCCTCGCTTACACTCTCTTTTGAAATCCATCCTCTCTGGTAAAGCCACCAAAAACTTTTTCTTAAAATTTCTGCGTCCGCAATCAAGCCTGTAAATCTCTTCATAGCTACGGCTCGGTGTAAGTAACGATTACTTTTATGCTATCAGCTGTTACATTTGGGTCTAAATTTATTGCACGAGTCTTTATATATTTTGGGTCTGGCAAGATAGCGAAGGTGGTTCTAACAGTTTGATTACCAGCAACAGGTATATCAAACTGGGCGTAAGCTTCGGTATCGTAATCGCTGTCATCAGGTGAGGATAGTATGAGAATTCGCACATTCTCAGAGGCATTTTCTCGGTAGTAAGCTTGCCCCGTTATCGCACATTTTATAGAATTTTCAAGACTAACAGGCCCCAGCAAATCACTAGTAGTATTCGGATTAAGATGTTCTATATTCAGAATAGTAGTAACATTACTAATCATTTCTCTCCATTTATATTTTTATTTGCTCCAAATACTTCAATATTTTTTCTCTAAGTTCTGGTGAGATTCGTTTCGCCTCTTCCCTCAATTCAAATAATTCAGATGTGAAGGACGAATCAAATAATTCCTTCTCATTTCCCTGTTCATCACACAAAATCGCACGCACCCGCACATTCAGCTTACTCGTGCTCATCCCTGCGTTGGTGATATTTGAATTTGAAAATTCACTGAAGAGCCGCTGCCTAAAATTATTTCATCAAAAGTTATGCGGATTAAGCCATTCACCGTTCCATTCGTGATATTTTGAGCCACCGCTATCTCCTTTAATGAATTACTCGGAAGATCCCCGTAATTAAAGGTTGCATTCCACTGTGCTATATAAGAATTATTTGCATCCTTGAAATACGAACGATTTGCATCCTTCCACGATTGTTCGCTGCCTTTTAGCGGATCGTCGCCTTCAGTCGCATCCGTTCCATCATTGCCAACTCCCATAGCATAATAGCTGTAGGGATCATCTAAATCGACGAGCAGCTTTGTAATATTCTCTTTTCCTTTATTTAAAATTGCAACACTTTTCAGACCCATTTCTCAGGATACATTTTCAGGCACATATCCAAGCACCCATTTATATATAGTATCAGTTTTAGGCGACCAATTCCAGCCCCAGATACGCCATCGAGATAAACCGCAATCGCCCTGACCATAAATAGTTACTCCCACATCAAAATCTATAAATACACCGTAGGCGGGATAAACAAGAGACACACGACGAGTGTTTAATCCCGAAAGAAAAATACCCTCCCCAGCTGGCGCTGCTTTATAAGTTTTATGGCCAATATCTATTACACGCTTATTTTCATAATCGTCATCAGCTAAAAAGATTAGCGAATATCTTCCACTTATATTTGCAGCTAATATATTACCATAAATATCTTCTCCTATACCTCTAAATTGCATTGACCAAGGATCACTTGAAATCCAAGTTACATTATCTAAATTCGGGGTTCGCACAGCGATCCAGTTTTGTCCTCGGCAATTTATCCAGTAATTCCCATATTTGTCTCGTGCTATTTGCTGAAGGGGTCGAGAAGTGTTCCAGAGTGAATTTAGATTTCCATTTTTATCTACCGTGCAACATACATAACCATAAGGATCAACCGGCTCGTAGGAAGGAATTACGAACTGATTGTTGTGCCCATCCCAGACTACATCATAAGGATGAGCCATATATCCAAATACAGCCACGAGTTCCCTATCCCATTCGTCCTCGGGTGGAACATGTATTTTCCAGATAGCCTGCGTAAAGTTGCCCTCCGCTGATGTTGTGAGAACATAAACATAATCACCCTCACGAGGCCCAAGACAACAACGACCAGCATCAATCCGTGAAACATTTACTCTCACAGCTTCGGGGTGGAAATCACAATCATGTGGCTCTTGATTAGCAAGAACGACAGTGATATACTCACTATTATATTCTGGCTGCCAGATGTTGCCTTGCCAATCAACATAAATATTACGATCAAACTGTTGGCTAAAATACATATAGGAAAAGTAACGCCCGACACCTAGGACTATGCGATTTCCTTCAGACTCAGTAACAATCCAAGGCTGGAAACCCATTAAAATATCCTGAGTAATTCGCCTGCAAGTTATCGTAATATTTTCATAAACATCTGGCAATGTCTCAGCCGGCCCAACTGAAATATATCTCTCGCTTTCGGTCTCTATATAAAGTCCATGCCTGCCAATTAAAAAGGATAAATTACTGGCGTTCATCACAGAACCTTCACTCGTTTTATAATCTGATTTGTAGTTAGAATCTTGACATCAACAGTTCCATCATCATTCACATTTATTATCTCACATGGAGCACTGCCCGTAGCAGCTCCCATTGAGGCATGAGATTTCACTAAGCGAGAAGAAGAAACTTTAGCAACCGCAAGCGTAGCTCTGAGTATTTTTTCATAGACCTCATCTCGGAGCCTTCGAAGAGGATTTTCGGATGGCACATAGGGATGAGACAAATCATCCCACTTCGCAGCCTCAAATACAGTTTCTGGCTCGGATCCTGAAGACCGACGATGCGTGATTTTATAAATACGGAAAGTCTCTCCATCTGGCAGAAAAGTTTTATAAATTCGTATTTGATCTCCAGGCCTTACAAGAGACCCGTCTGAATGGCAGGTAATTACTCTTGTTGTTATTGTTACTTTCCGAGAATCTAGTTGAAATCTATCTAGTAAAGCTTTCGCCCAGACAGATGCGTTTGCGGGATCCTCCAAATCTGGCAAAGCGAAATTATATTCAATCGGTCGCACATCTTTCCATTTTACAGAATTTGTCTCGGCTTGCGCCCAGAAGTAATCCCATTCGGATGCCGCTGAAGAAAATACTCGCACTCTATTATATTGATACCATTTACCACGCTCCTCATAAACCTCAATAGACTTAATAGATTTATCGCCTGAAACGTTCAACTTTTTGTCAAAGATGTATCGCCTAGCATAGTCTGCTTCATAAAATCGGAATTCATTCCAATCAAAGGCCCAGTGCGGAGTTACCCATGCACACATGTTATACTTATCGCAAATCATGGAAATAGCTTCCCATTTCGTTGTTCTGGCTGGTGAAAACGAGATGAAGTTCCAAGCATACTCCGAACGCCAGTTGGGAACCTCAGCGATCCACTTGGCCTCACAGCCTGTTGTCATTCGCCAATCGCTACCACCCAACCATTCTTTTATATATTCTTTCGGATTAGAAGTCTCACCTGGTTGTATTAAAGAAGTAGAGGAATTAATATACTGTTGCATTAAAGTGTAACCAGCAGAGACAGCTATTATTTCTTGCCTAATTCGATTTGGCGGAGAAGAAGTAATCCTTTTCGAAAGAACTCGGCCACCAAAGATTTTCTTTAATGGCGGTGCGAAACTCTCATAATCCCATGGCTGATAAATCTCTATTACTTCATCTTCGGAAGGCGCTGCATTGCCATCAAAACTAAGGCGTGCTAGGAGGTAAGGCACGCCCCACTCCCACTCAACCTCATAAGATATGAGATTGAATTCAGGCTCTTCGTAATCTGGATCGCCTATGATGATTCGTCTATCTATCCACGCAGTATCTGCGAGAGCACTATGCGAATATTCAATGATTTGGCCTTCCATGAAACTTGGTAGAAAATCTAAGTTGATGACGAAACCGACGGTTCCAAATTTATAATCGAAGACGCTATCAAGAAATATTTTATTTTGAGCTAACTGCTGAAAGTGAAATAAAAATGAAGCTCGCACGCCGAGAGTGCTCCAAAAGGCAAGTTTTGCTGCAAATAAATGAAACGACTCTAAATCTAATTTGCATTTATATGTTTCTTGCCAATGTGCATTGTTAGGAATCGTCGTTGACTTCAGTTTAATATTAACAGGAAAGGAATAGCGTAAAGTTTTAAATAGTAAGCCATTTCCAAATAATATTAAATCATGAGCTCCAGGTAAATGTGGAATCATATTACTTGAAAGTTAGCGAAATTGCGAAGTATATCCATGAGCTTTGATTAGTTATATATATAGGATCACAGATTGCCCTCAGGAACAAATAATTATTTGTCTCAGTCCTGTTTTTAAAAAGACCAATCTCTTTTATAGGAGTGGGAAGCTGCCCACCCCATAGAGTTATATTATAAGTTATTGTATATTCATCTGGCTCAAATCTATCTGCATCAAAATATGTTGTATTTGATCCTAATAAATCAGTTTCCGATCCGTCCTGCCATTCATCCGAATCGCCAAATCCAATAGCTTGAACACTCCAAGCAGAGCCACTCTTTAATGCATTTTTTAAATTCTCACTTCCTATTTCGGTCAGCTGAAGTTTGCGAATCATCTTGCGATGAACCTCATAGTATATTTATACCAAATATGTCCGTAGCAATCAGTCTTCCAGTATTCGTAGCTGAAATCAACGAGAAATGCATGGGAGTAGGAGACACCAGCGATAGTTAGAGTATCCTCCTGAGTTATATTTGATAATATTGCTGTAATAGCATCGATATCCTCGCAAACTCCCTCTACCGTTATGTCGTAATATTTTTTATCGGGACGGAATGAAACTACTGTGCCGTCATAAAGTATTATCGGCTCATTAAATAATTTAGTCTGAACTCTCTCATCTGTGATATATTCTAGCTCCAGAGAGCCCCATTTTAATGTTGCCATTTAGATTACATAGACTTTCCGAAATTTTGATTCTTATTTTCTGAGCCCAATATTCGCTGGCATTTTGCAGCTGATTCCCGAGTGCTTTCCGCCCTTTTCAACAAATGAAGTGGTAACCATGGAAGAAGACATCGTCCATCCATGTATTCTTTTAAATTCCATTTATGAAAGAAATACATCCAGCTCTTTGCCATTTTCGTGTCAGAAAATCTATGGGCGTGGTAATCTTTCTTGTTCCAATCATGAAGATGATATAAAAATACATTTCCACATACCGCAAAAAACCAATCTGACGGCCAAGCTTGCATTGCCATATCTTCGTGCTCGCCTTCTATTATGTAATGTTCATCCCACTTAAATTCGTCAAAGAATTTACGAGACCAGAATCCCTGATTAGGCACGAAATCAAATGGATAATAGAACACAAAAGCATTTATGGAAGTAACTCGCTTCGGCCAGCGAACGGTTTTCGCAAGAGATTTTCCATTTTTTATGCTTATATCCCAAGCATCGATTTGGAGAACACCTCCATAGAACCATCCGAAAGTAGCGGCTGCTAGCTTCTTTGAAGTTGTCATGACGGGTAAAGCGCTCCAAATGCTTGGAATCACTATAATATCATCATCCACCATTAAGAAATAAGGCTCAGAAATCATCTCGATTAGGCGGTTTCTGCAAGCTGCAAGACCATAATCAAATGGAAAGCGATAAATTTCTGCATCTATAATCTGATTTGCTTCAAAGACTATTTTCTTGTGTGGCTCCCAGTATTCAGACGGCCCATCAAAAGCAACAAGAACCTCTTCTGTGCCAGCTGCTATTAAAGCAGTTATACACTGTGCAAACACCTCAGGCCTCATAAAAGTTTTAACTATCGCAACCCGCTTCATTTCAACCTCCAGGCGACATACAATATTTACAAGGAATTTCGCCTTGTTCTAAGCCGAGCTGTCTCAGGATGTAAGATTTTCGTTTATCGCTCTTCCATATTTCTTCCAAAGACTGCGTAAATAAATTACCCCAAATCTGATTTAAGGCATAGTTCATACAGCAGGATATTACTCGGCCGTCCGCAAGGATATGAAGCCACTCATAGGGACGAGAGCAGAAGTGTGGTTTAAAAGCATTTATCTCCCTTACAAAACGCCAATTCCAGTATTTTACTTCTCCAGCTCTGTTATGGAAAGGAATATATGATATT
>Ga0190309_1000125_pt1 | contig 25388 bp, 23 predicted proteins | sample 48700767_MG_FD_161656 | JGI IMG/M metagenome (GOLD analysis project Ga0190309, IMG submission 161656) | Hydrothermal vent sediment bacterial communities from Southern Trench, Guaymas Basin, Mexico - 4870-07-6-7_MG | ecosystem: Environmental > Aquatic > Marine > Hydrothermal vents > Sediment ... | reverse complement strand
TCTTTGCTTTCCTGAACTCTTCTCAGCCACAATTCCCAATTTTTAACATTCTGAATTTCGTCAAGAAATAAGTATATCTTACCTTTTGCTCTGAAACACTCGTAAAATGTTTCCATCATTTCTCTCAAATTTTCTGAATCCAAATTTTTTAATCTTTCGTGCTCGAAATTCACATAAAGTATGTTATTTTTGCTCAAACCTTTTTTCATAAGAGATTTTATCAAATTGTACATTTGGTAAGTTTTTCCAGCTCTTCTCGGACCTATTATTGCGGCAATTTGATTTATTCTGAGAGGTATGTTTGTATTTCTCTCTATAGTTTCAGGCAATTTTTTTTCTTTCCATTCTCTCAGCACAATTTTAAAATCCTCTTTTCTGTTCACCATAATTAAATGCGAGAACAATATATATTTAAAATTGTTTTCCCTGGAAGACAATTTGGATTATTACGGTGTAATAATTTTGGAATTGGATGGAGAAGTGTTAGGATGTGTAAGGTAAAAAGTTTGGAAGCTTATTATGTTATGCATGATGGAACAACAGTAAAGGAATCTTACGATTACCTGAATGAGAAGCTCAAAAAATGAAAATTTTGATTACTGGCGGGGCTGGTTTTATAGGATTTCACTTAGCGAAAAAACTATCCGAAAAAGAGGATGTGGTTGTGGTAGACAACCTTTCCAATTATTACGATGTAAAATTAAAAGAAGCCAGATTGGAGCAAATAAAAGATAAAATTGAATTCCACAAAATAGATATATCAGATTTTGACTCTCTTAAAAAATTTTTGAGAAACACAAATTTGATTTAATCTGCCATGTTGCTGCGCAGGCAGGTGTTAGATATTCTTTAATTAATCCTTGGGAATATAAGAAATCCAACATTATCGGCACTTTGAATATTTTCGAACTGGCCAAAAAGTTCAATATCAGAAAAGTTATCTATGCTTTTTCCTCCTCTGTATATGGAGGAAATAAAAAAGTTCCTTTTTCGGAAGAAGATCGCGTAGATAAACCAATTTCTTTGTATGCTGCAACAAAAATAGCCAATGAATTAATGGCCCACACTTACCACCACCTATACAAAATCGATACGGTTGGTTTGAGATATTTCACTGTCTACGGCCCTTGGGGAAGACCAGATATGGCAATGTTCAAATTTACTAAAAATATTTTTGAAGATAAGCCAATAGAAGTTTACAATTTCGGAAATATGAAAAGAGATTTCACCTATATAGATGATATCGTAGATGGCACAATTAAAGCAATCGATTTTTGTTTAAATAGCGAAGATATTTGCGAGATAATTAATTTGGGAAACTCAAAACCTGTGGAGTTAAATTATTTTATTGAACTTCTTGAAAAAGAAATTGGCAAGGAAGCTAAGAAAAATTTTTTGCCTCTGCAACCAGGAGATGTGCCTGAAACCTATGCAGATATAACAAAAGCCAAGAAAATTCTCGGATGGGAACCAAAAACAGAAATAGAAGAAGGTGTAAAGAAATTTGTGGAATGGTACAGAGATTATTACAGAAATGAAAATCTATCAAATTGATTTACTGATTCTCAATTTAAAAAGAAAAAATAAATTTCTTATTCCGTCTCTAAAAGTGTTTAATTTAGCTTTTCCCAATCTTTCAAAATAGTCAACAGGTTTTTCCACAAATCTAAATCCTGCTTTGATTACTTTTATTTTTATTTCCTCCGAGAACGACATTCCTTCGGATTCCAATTTTAAATTCTTTAAAACTTTAGCTTTGAAAATCCACATACCTGATTGAGAATCCTTCAAATTGATTTTAAAAAGGATATTGGATATAATAGTTAGTATCTTGTTTCCTATTCTGTGTAAAAAGCACATACTGCCTTTCTTGGGAATTCTATTGCAAGATATAAAATCAAATTTGTTTTCTTTTATTAGTTGAATATATTCATCTATTTTTCCCATTGAATAACTACCATCCGCATCTAAAGTAACTATAATATCCGCCTTAACTTTTTTAAATCCAGTTTTGTAAGCTCTTCCATAACCCTTTCTTGGCTCTATTATTATTTTTGCTCCTAACTTTTTCGCAATTTCTCTTGTCCTATCTACAGAATTGCAATCTACTATAATAATTTCATCAACGTAAGGCTTTAATTCTTTTATAACTTTTCCGATTCCTTCTTCTTCATTTTTTGTTGGTATCACTGCCACTATTTTCGGCTCATTTTTCATATTTTTACTTCATAAATTCTTGCAACTGTTTGATTTTTGTATTTAAAATTCCACACTTCCTTTAAATAATTATCTAAATCCTCAACCCATGGTTTTTCAAAAGATCTGTAATTTTGTGGTGCTACAAACAATAAATCATATTTTCTTATTTTTTCTCCTTTTATAGCCGGGTCTATCCAAGTATTTAAAGAAAAATACGAAATATTATATTTGTCAAAATAACCTCTATAATTTTTAATATCCTTAACAATAATTGGGTCAAACCAACCTACAATTTTTCCTTGGTTATTAAAATAATACTCGCTTTGTATCCAATAATTACTCCAATAAAGATATTTTACATTGTATTTTTTTAATAATTCTTTTCTTTTTTCAGAATCGTTTCCGTACAAAATTATTGCAGCATCTGCTTCTCTCTGATCAATATCTAAAAAAGGACTGTTTTGGCTTCTTCTCGTGATCATCACTTTCCTTCCGGTAAGAGCATTTAAAGCAAAGCTCAATTCATTTGTTGATAAAAAGACATCGTTTACATCAGTATTGCTCAAAATCCATTTTTGGGCTTTCAAGATATCCAGCGACAGAGGCTGCTTTCCTACTTGAATCCATTTATCGTTCTCCACTTTTTGCTGGAATTCTATATGTTGCGCGAAAAGAATAATGAGCAAAAGCAGTAAAACAACTTGAATTCTATATTTTTTAATTTCTTTAATTGAAACCAGTTTTTCAATTGTAAAGCAAAATAATAACATTGCTGTTAGGGGAAAAGTAAAATGACTTATTCTCTGAGGTACAAAATGTGTTCCGAGTAAAGGTTCAGTAATAAAATAATGGAAAGTTGAAACAATAGCGATTATTAAAAGTAATAAAATATATTTTGCTTTTTTATCTTCTAAATTTTTGAAAACAAAGAAAATTCCGAGAAGTGAAAGTAAAGATATAAAAAATGCTTTAATATTGTTAAAATTAAAAAAATAAATTTGCAAAATATGGAATAAAAATTCTATTTGATAGTTAAAATTTGAAAGATCTATAAAAGCCCAATTTTGCATATCATTTAGTGTTCTACCGTGATAAACAAAAATAGGTTTGCACCAATAAAGTAAAGATATAGAAAATCCTATAAAAAATATTGCCAAAAAAAGACCAAAAAATTTAGGTGCTTCCTTGTTTAATTTAATTTTAATAGAAAAATTTTTTACAGAAATATTCTGAAAAATAAAATAAAAAAACAAAATTAGCAGGGAGAAATTTGCAACAAAAAAAGCGGACCCGTGGGAGATTCCCATTAGTCCCGAAGCGACTCCCAACGAAATTCCCGATTTTATGTCTCTGTTTTCAAAAAAATAGTACATTGTAAGGAAAAATAACGGCACCACCAAAGCATGTGTGAACGAATTATACAGAAGTATAGGAAATTTCGCAATCGGTAAGTAAATTATAGCACCCAAAAGAGCGATCCAATGATTTTTAAATATGTAATATGCGAGGAGATAAATCACCAATAAACCAAGTACAACTAAAAGTTGAGAAAAAATAAACATCGCTGTGATTGGAGTGAGCGAGAATAAATAACCTATACAGGCAACCAAAAATGAATATAAGATAAAATATCCAGGCTCACTACCTTTGATATTGTGGGCTTCTAAAGGATTACCACCTTCCATCATGTGCGTTACAGAACCTAACTGAAAATAATAGTCTCCCCCGTAGAGAGGAGAAGGCAAAGATTTAAATTGCGATATCAAAATTTGTTGAGTTACTAAATAATAAGCAATTACTAAAAATAAAATTATTAAGGAAAAATAGTTTTTGTTTAGGTTCATTATTAAAATTAATTAATAACAATTAAAGTATGATTAATTAATATATGAATATGATACCCGCTGCCAAACCAATTATAAGCAAAGAAGAAATAATAGCAGTTAACAAAGTTCTAAAATCAAATGAAATCGCAAGCGGAGAAATTGTAAAAAAATTTGAAGAAAATTTTGCCAGATATATTGGTGTTAAAGAATGCGTAACGGTATCTAACGGTACTGTGGCATTGGATTTGGCATTAAAGGTTTTGGGTATAGGAAAAGGTGATGAGGTTTTAGTTCCTGATTTTAGTTTCATCTCCACCGCAAATTGTGTTTTATTTCAAAATGCAAAACCAATCTTCGTTGACATAAACGAAAAAACTTTTAATATTGATGTTGAAGATTTAAAAGAAAAAATTACTCCAAAAACAAAGGCAATAATAGGTGTCCATCTTTTCGGTCACCCTTTTGATGTGAGAGAAATAAAAGAAATATGCAAAGATAAAAAACTTTTCTTAATCGAAGATTGCGCCCAGGCTCACGGTGCAGAATACAAGAATAGGAAAGTTGGCTCTTTTGGTGATTTGTCTTGTTTCTCTTTTTACGCAACGAAAAATATGACAACTGGAGAGGGAGGTGCAATTACAACAAACAACAAAAAATTAGCGAAAAAATTAAGATTATTGATAAATCATGGACAGACAAAAAAATATCAACACTCGATATTAGGTTATAATTACAGAATGACAAATATTCAGGCCGCTATAGGGTTGTGTCAGTTAAAAAAATTGGACAAATTTAATGAAAAAAGAATAAAAAATGCTCATTATTTGAACAAAAATATAAAAATTAACGGATTAACAAAGCCATATATAAAACCGTATGTAAAACATGTATTTCATCAGTATGTGGTGAAATTGGAGGAAAATTTTGGTTTAGGCAGAGAAGAATTTTGCCAATATCTGAGAAAAAAGGGAATTGACTGCGCAATCCACTATCCTTTGCCTATTCACAAACAGCCCCTTTACAAAAAATTGGGTTATTCCGATAAAAAAGTAAAGTGTCATGTGGCGACCGAGATAGCGAGAAAAGTTTTAAGTTTACCCGTTCATCCAGGATTAAAAAAGAAGGAATTGGAATATATGGTAAAAACGATAAACGAATTATGAATGTTGGTGTAATCGGTGTGGGAAATATGGGTAAAAATCATGTTAGAATTTATTCTGAATTGAAAGGTGTTGATAATGTTTTTGTATTCGATAAAAATAAAGAGCAAATCAAAAAAGTTGAAAATTTGAATGTGAAAATATGTAATTCATTAAAAGAATTACTTGATAATGTGGATGCAGCAAGTATTTGCGTCCCGACAAAATATCATTTTGAAATCGCAAAAATGTGTATCGAAGAGAGGCTTCCTTGTTTAATTGAAAAGCCAATCACTCTAAATTATGAAGAAGGCAAAAAACTGTTAGAATTAGATAAAGAAAATAAGATAATTGGTGTTGGTCATGTAGAAAGATTTAATCCTATTGTTTCGGAAATCGCAAGAATTATCGAAAAACCTTTGTATGTTGAGATAAAAAGACATAATCCGGATTCCTCAAGAATCACAGATTCTTCAATAATTGAAGATTTAATGATACATGATGTAGATATTATTTTCAATAAACTTTTCAGAGGAAAAAAATATAAAATAAGAGGTGTTGCTGGAGGCTCTGATTTATGTAATGTTTTTTTCTCGTTCGATGATTGTTTTGTTTCTTTGTCGGCAAGCCGGATTGCAAATAAAAAAATAAGAAGAATATACATCGAAGAAAAAGATAAAACAATCGAGGGCGACTTTATGACACAGGAAATTTATATTTACAAGAAGCCTACTAAATATATGACGGAAGATTATACTTACAAGCAGGAAAATATTACTGAAAAAGTTCTCGTAAACAAAGTTGAACCTTTGAGAATAGAATTAAAAACCTTTTTAGAATGTGTCGAAAAAAATAAAGAATTTCCCATCTCTCCCTCTGAAGGAGTCTTTAATTTAAAGATTTGTGAAGAAATTAAAAAATTAATATGAAAGTGCTTCTTTTATCTCCCCATACAGATGATGTAGAGTTGGGGGCCGGAGGCACTGTAGCGAGGCTATTAGAAGAAAATCATGAATTTTTTTGGGTGGTATTTTCTGTTTGTGAAGATGCCGTCCCAAAAGGAATGCCGAAAAATACTTTAAAAGAAGAATTTTTAAGTGTCATCAAGTTTTTGGGAATTAAAAATTACAAAATATTCAATTTCAAAAATAAATTTTTATATAATCACAGACAAGAAATTTTAGAGGAACTATGGAAAATTAAGAAAAAATTTAAACCTGATTTAGTTATTGGACCATCGTTAAATGATTCGCACCAAGATCACAATACAGTTGCTATGGAAGCCTTCAGATGTTTCAAAAAAGAGTGTTCAATTTTAGGATATGAAGCACCTTGCAATAACCGTGAATTCAATTTTGATTTTTTCTGTAGATTAGAAAAACGCCACATTGAAAAAAAGATTAAAATGTTAGAATTTTATAAATCACAATATATTTTAAATAGAAGTTATTTTTCAAAAGAATTCATTTACAGCCTAGCAAAAGTTAGAGGCACTCAATGTAACTCAAAATACGCTGAAGTATTTGAGGTGATAAGATGGATAAAGTAAATGTACTGATAACAGGTGCTGGGGCACCAGGAATTGCTGGTACTCTATATTCTCTAAAAAATAACTATGATAACAGAGATGTTAAAACTGTTGGCACGGATATAAAAAAAGAAGTTGTAGGAAAGTATATTTGTGATAAATTTTATCAAATACCGAAACCAAATGAAAAAAACTTCATACCAAAATTGATGAAAATTTGTGAAAAGGAGAAAATAGATGTTATTTTACCGCAAGTAACTAAAGAATTATTGCCTCTATCTAAAAATAAAAAAAAGTTCGAAAAAATAGGTTCTAAAGTAGCAATCTCTAATTACGAAACAATAAAAAAATCAAATAACAAATACGAACTTATCAAACTATGTAAAGAAATTGGAATACCCTATACAGAATTTTATTTGGTAAATACTCTGAAAGAATTAAAAAAGAAGGTATATGCGCTTGGATACCCTAAAAAAAAGGTTTGTATAAAACCACCCATTTCTAGCGGAATGCGTGGATTTAGAGTACTTATTCCAAAAAAATCCAAAAAAGATTTTTACGAAGAAAAACCTACAGGAATTTACAGTTCAATAGAAGAGTTGCAGGAATTTTTAGGTGAAAAATTTCCAGAATTGCTAATTACAGAATATCTTCCTGGAAAAGAATATTCTGTTGATTGTTTCAGAAATAGAGAGAAATGTATTGTGATTCCAAGATCTAGAGATTTAATAAGAACGGGAATAACTTTCAATGGTACTGTCGAAAAAAATGAGAAAATAATAATATATTCAAAGAAAATTGCCGAGAAATTAGATATGAAATTTTGTTTTGGTTTTCAGTTCAAACTTGACTCTAATGGAATACCAAAAATAATAGAATCGAATCCTCGGATTCAAGGCACAATGATTATGAGTACATTTGCCGGAGCGAACATAATATATTCTGCTGTAAAAGAGGCTTTAGGAGAAAAAATACCGAATTTTAAAATAAAATGGGGATTAAAGTTTATGAGATATTGGGGAGGAATTGGTATAGATGGAAAAAAGATAAAAAAATTAGAATTATGAAAACTTGGGAAAAATACAAAAAATATTTATTGACCGGAGAATGGCATATCCATACTAACTATACAGATGGAAAAAATTCTGTGTTCGAAATATGTGAAACAGCAGAGAAACTGAAAATTCCTCTAGTAGCCTTTACGGAGCATGTAAGAAAAAAATTAGAATATGATTTTGATTCTTTTTTGAGAGATATTGAAGAAGCGAAAGAAAAATATTCGAACATAATTATTCTTTCTGGATGTGAAGCAAAAGTTCTTTCTAATGGCTCGCTAAATGTTGATAAAGAAATTCTTCAAAAAGTAGATTATCCAACTTTTGCATTTCATTCACTTCCCTATGAAGATGCTGAATCTTGCAAAGAAATTTTAAAAAAAATTATAAAGAATAAGCATATAAATACATGGGTACATCCAGCTACTTTTCTAAATAAAATACATCTTAAAAAAGAAGAAATAGAAGAAATATTTATGCTACTTAAAAAATATAAAGTTTTATTTGAGTTGAACAGAAAATATAAATTAAGTAATAAATATGTTTCTTTTTTAAAAAAATATTCTTCTCTGCTTGTTAGAGGCAATGATATCCATTCTATTTCCGATATGTTAAAATATGACAAATGAATATTTCAAGCACGAAACTGCAATAGTGGAAAGCAAGGATATTGGTAAAGGAACCAAAATATGGCATTTTGTACATATTCGTGAGAATTCCAGAATTGGAGAAAATTGCAATATAGGTAAAGGTTGCTATATTGATAAAGATGTAGAAATCGGAAACAATGTTAAAATTCAGAATTTTGTTTCTATTTACAGAGGAGTAAAAATAGAAGATGATGTTTTTGTAGGACCTGCAGTAACTTTTACAAATGACTTATATCCGAGAAGCTTTCTTTGGAATGAGAAAAAAATTGTTAAAACTTTGGTTAAGAAAGGAGCTTCTATAGGAGCAAATTCAACAATCTTGTGCGGAATCGAAATAGGAGAATATGCTTTGATAGGTGCTGGCTCGGTAGTAACGAGAAATGTTCCTCCTTTCGGTTTGGTTTACGGGAATCCAGCAAGATTAAAAGGTTATGTTTGCTACTGCGGTAGAAAATTGAGTAAAATAAAAGAGCAAAATAAAAATAAAACCCTCTATATTTGCGAAAATTGTGGTAAGGAGGTGGAAATTTTATCTTCCAATTCCTAAATATTTTATCCCTTTTTTTTGAATTTTTTCTTTATCTAAGAAATTTTTTCCGTCAAAAACGAACTTTATTCCTTTAAAATCAATATTTTTGAATTCTTCGTGGTCTGTAGCTATAATTACTCCGTCCATCTTTTCTAAATCTTTTATATCTAAATACCTTACTTTTGTTTTTTCTTCTATTTCCTCTTTTGTATAATAAGGGTCATAACAATAAATCTCTACCTGCTCATTTTTTAATAATTTTATGAGTTCATACGCGGGAGAAAATTTATCCTCTTTAACATTACCTTTATAGCTCAATCCCAAAATTAAAATTTTCTTATTTTTTAACTCGATCGTTTTTTTTATTTTGTTTACGCAGTATTTTGGCATTTCTCTATCTATTTCAATACCGTCTCTTATCAAACTTTTGTTCTCGAGATATTGCAAAACAAAATGAGGATAAACAGGGATACAATGACCTCCTATTTTTATTGTTGGTTTATGCAAATTGTAAGCCGGAACCAAATTAAAAATTTCTCTTATTTCATTAAAATCCAAATTAAATTTATCGCAAAGTTTCGCAACTTCATCTGCCAAAGCAATATTTGTATTTCTGTATATTCCTTCCAACAATTTTATCAGCTCTGCTGCCTCTAAAGAACCCACTTTTATAACCCCTTTCCTGTTTATCTTGCTGTAAATTTTGTAAGCTTTATCCACAGATTCTTTATCAATTCCTGCAATAATTTGCTCATAATTTTCCGTTAAATCTCTTATTATGTGCGGTGATGCTGCTCTTTCAGGAGCATAAACAAAATAAAATTTTTTATCTGTTTTTATTTTCTCGTAGATTCTTCTCGAACCTCCTAAAGGCATTGTAGTAGAAATTATTACCAAATCTTCCTCATTTAAATTTCTTGAAATCACTTCAACAACGGAATCTATTGCTGAATAATCTGGCTCATCTTTATCATTCAAAATTAGAGGAACTATAATTATTTTTACATCAGAATTTTTTGCTGCATATTCCAAATCTGTTGTTGCTCTCAAATTACCCTTTTTTACTACTTCCTGCAATATATCAGGAAAAAATTCCTCATTTTTCAGATAAGAAACCCCTTTATTTACCATTTCAACCCTCTCTTTATTTATATCTGCTCCAATCACCTTAAATTTCTGGGCAAACATACAACTCATCGGTAAGCCAATATTTCCTAAGCCGAAGATTGAGATTGTCATAATTTATTAAATTGTAAAATAGATTATGAACTCTACTAACGAAAGCTCTGATAGAAAGATAAAAATATGTGTGGTAGGTCTTGGTTATGTTGGTTTACCTCTTGCGGTTAAGTTTGCTGGACATTTTGAGGTTGTGGGCTTTGATATAGATAAAAAAAGAATTGAGGAATTAAAAAATAATTATGACAGAAATCTACAAATTAATAAAAAAGAACTTGAAAAAGTTAGCAAAAATATAGAATTTACTGATAGAGAAGACAAAATTGGAGAAGCAAATATAATTATTGTAACAGTGCCCACACCGCTAACAAATGATAAAAAACCAGATTTAAGCTTTTTAAAAAAAGCTTCAAAAATTGTTGGAAGAAATCTAAAAAAAGGTAGTATAGTTGTTTATGAATCTACGACATATCCAGGATGTACAGAGGAAGTTTGTTTACCTATCTTAGAAAAGGAGAGTGGGTTAAAACTTGGAGAATTTTCAGTAGGGTATTCTCCCGAAAGGATAAGTCCAGGAGATAAAGAACACACATTAGAGAATACATATAAAATCGTTGCTGGATATGATGAAAAAACAACAAAAAGATTGTCAGAAATTTATGAAAAAATTACCAATGTATATGTTGTAGATTCTATTAAAATTGCTGAAGCAGCGAAAGTTGTTGAAAACACACAAAGATGTTTAAATATAGCTTTATTTAATGAGCTGGCAATGATATTTGATAAATTAAAAATAGATAGCAAAAAAGTTTTTGATGCTGCAGCAACAAAATGGAATTTTCATAGATATTATCCTGGTTTTGTAGGAGGACATTGTATTTCGGTAGACCCTTATTATCTCCTTGAGAAAGCAAATGAGTACGGGTATTTATCAAAATTTATAAAATATGGTATTGCAGCAAACGAAAAAATACCTTTTTTTGTTGCAAATAAAATTATCGAATTGCTAAAAGATAAAAATAAAGCACCAGAAAAATGTAAAGTACTTATATTAGGCGCTGCATATAAAGAAAATGTTCCTGATTTAAGAGAAAGTAAAGTTAAAAATCTTGTTGAAAAATTGAAGTCTTTTGGGATAGATAAAATAAATATATTTGAACCTCTCATAGAAAAAGAATATCTTTTTGGTGTGAAGAACATTAAGAAACTTGAAAAATATGATGTAGTCGTCTATGCGGTAGACCACAAGGAATTTAAAGATATAGATATATGTAACCTATTGGAAAGAGAAGGTATTATAGTTGATATAAGAAGAAGATTTAATAAGCAAGAAATCGAAAACAGAGGTTTTACCTATTGGGGTTTATAGATTTTATTTCTTTTATTATTTCAAATACTTCTGCATATTTTGTATTTATTTGATAACCTCTATATCTTGCTTTTCCAATTATGTAATCTAATAAACTATCGCCATAAGATGCTAGTTGAGAAGCATGAGCTTTTATTGCTTCTATTTTTTTTTCAATAGTATCTGATATATCTACAAAAGATTGAGCTTTAAAACAATAAGGTGTTAGCCCTCCGGGAATCATATGCTCATACATATATAAAGAATATATATTTTTTCGTGAAGCTGCTATCACAAGTCTTGTAGTAACATTGTGGTCTTGATGAGAATCACCGTACCAACAAGTATATACGATATCTGGAGAATAATCTTTAACAATATCATCGAACAGTTTAAGATTTGCTCTATCTACTTTAAATTTATTTGTATCGATGTCTAAAATTTTTAGTTTGGCGCCCAATATTTTTGCAGCTTTTTCTGATTCTTTCAATCTGATTTCTTTATTGTTGGGAACCGTAGAAACAACAATCATAACTTGATGTCCCAATTTAGTGTATTTTGCGATAGTACCTCCCATCCCAATTTCCGCGTCATCTGGATGAGCTCCAAATACAAGTACTTTCATTATTGTATTTTATTTTTATTTAAAACGAAATCTAATGCTCTAATTACACCTTCAACATCTTCTTTAAAAGTCCATTTAGAAATTATATTTAAAGATTCTTCCCCAAGTTTTTTCATTAATTTATGATTATTTAATATAGTCTCTAAATAAAAAGCTAGAGCATTTATATCACCTGGCTTATAAATAAACCCATTTTTTCCATGTTTTACGAGATCATGACTAGCTCCAACTTTATCGGTAGTAATTATTGGAAGTCCAAAACACATGGCTTCGTTAATAACAGAGCCCCAAGTTTCGTATTCGGAAGTTACTACAAACACATCTGCTGCAGCATAGTATTTTGATAGCGTTTCTCTACCTTTAAAACCAGCAAAATAGACATTTTTTAGATTGTTTTTCTTAACATATTTTTCCAGTGTTTTTCTTTCACTGCCATCACCGACAAATACCACTTGTGCATTTATATTATCTTGTATAATTTCATAAGCTTTTAATAAATCCAAAGGCCTTTTTTCAGGTATTAGTCTGGATGTCCTTAATATTACGGGTAAATTTGAACTTAAATTAAGCTCTTTTCTTAATTTTTTCTTTTTTTCTTTAAGTTCTTTATATTTTTTTCTAAAAAATTCGGTATCTACAGGATAAGGCACGAGAAATATTTTTGATTTTGGAACTCCATAGTTCATATAAAATTTTGTATTTAAAGTTCCTACAGATAAAAAAGCAGAAAATGTTCTAAAAAGAGGTCTCAAGAATATTTTTCGTAATAATTTAATATAGAGAGGATAGCTGGTTTCTTCTATAATTGCACCAATCATCAATATTGGAGTTTTTGTTAAATAAGCCGCTAAAAAAGCAAGATAGCAAGTAAACATTGAATAACCATAAACCAAAATTGCATCATATTTGTTAACTATTAATTCTCTTATAATTCCAATATTTGTTTTTCCAAAAAAAGGTATTCTATAATCTAAAGAATAATTTCTAAGGAATTTATAATTATATCCTTCCAGAGCATACCTGTCATAACATTTTGGTTCGTTAACACAAAAATAAACAGTTAAATCTATTTTGTGATGCTTCGCCAATTCCCTAAAAAAAGGTGATTGATATCTTGTTGGAGCCGCATTTAATACCGCAAGCTTATATTTTCTAACCATAAATTTTATTTTTGACTAAAATTTAGTTTTTCAATAATGTAAGATATCCTTACTTTTTTATGAGTTTACATTTATTTTTTATAACTTCTAAAATTTATTAAAAATTCTTTGGCAATCGAATAGGAAAATAAGTTTATAAGTTCAATATAACCATAACTTTATTTTTTAACAATAAAAAATAACACTGGTCTCATATAAGCTAGTCTTTTTTTAGCAAATTTGTAGAGAATTCTTCCCCACAAGTTCCTAATATCTTTATGACTACCGACAAAGCAATACTGAAAGTAACATATTTTTAAAATTTCTTTTTTTATCTATTCTATACTAACTAAAATTTTCATACTTTTTTGTAATTTGTTTTTTTGAGTATCTTATTATTTTTCTTTATTACATTTTTTATAAATAAAAAATTCAGAATTTGATTTGTTTGGATATCTATTTTTAATCTTTTGAATTAATTTCCATTCTAGTAAATTAGTTTCTACCCACTTTGTAAATTTTCTATTCTTACAATGAGGAGAGTAAATGAGAGGGTTCTCGTCTGTATCTGAAGAATAAATAATCACATATTTTTTAGAAGCTGAAAATAAATGTTTCATATATGTCTCATATATATGGTCTTCAACAAGATGGTAAATTACATCTAAGGATAAAGTAAGGTCTGCTTTGAATAAAGAGTGATTGTCTACAAAACAGTTTGGATCATACAAGAAAAAACTTTTTGTCTTATCATTTTTAAAACGCTCAATACACATTTTTATTGCGGTCTCTGAAACATCTAAACCAATGTAATTCGGAATTTCAAATAATGATAGCTGATTACCATCTCCACAACCAAACTCTATAACTGAATTAATTTTATTATTTTTTATAAATGAATTTATAACCTCAGCTTTAAATTCTGCAAGCTTTCCATATGAACCTTCACCAGAAGTTCCACCACTTTTATAACGTCTTTCCCAGTATTCTTTAGATCCAGGAAACTGAAACTTTATAACAGTTATATAGACAATTTTTGCTGTATTATTGAGTAAAGGTATTCTCTTTATAATCGCTTTCAATTTATTTTTCATTTTGCTATTGTCCATAATTATAATCCGTATTTTTACTAAATCTTTCAAAAAAAGAAACTTGTGTACAACTTCAATTTCTGATAATATATAATAGATAGTTATAATTCAAAACCAAATATGCAAGACTTATTTTAATTTGGATTAAAAAAGATTTGAGTATAATACTGATATATAGCACCTAATAATATCTTTAACTATTTTATTCCACATAAATTTTTTTGAATATTTTAATATTTTATTTTTATCCCATTTTTTATTTAAAGCGATTAAAATCTTTTTTGATAAATCTTTAGGGTTCCCTGGTTCGCAAAGTAAACCATATTCTTTTGAGATTATGATTTCTTCACTCCCACCATTTTTTGTAGCTATAATGGGTATTCCACAGGCTATTGCTTCAACTTGTACTATACCAAAACTTTCTGATAAACTTGGCAAAACAAATAAATCACAAGCATTCATCCAAATAGGTATCTCACTATGAGGTCTAGCACCAACAAGTTTTATATAATCCTTAAGACTCAATTCTTCTATTTGTTTATTCAAATCATTCTTTAATTCACCATCTCCTACTATATAACAAACAATGTGTTTATTATATTGAACTATTGTTTTCATAGCACTGACAAGATATTTCTGTCCTTTTATTTCTACCAAACTCCCTATAGTTAAGATTATTTTTTTATCTAAAGGTAAATTTAATTTTTTTCTACATTTTATTTTATCTTGCGGAAAAAACAGATTTTGATCAAATCCATTAGGTATAATTATACTTTTAAAACCTAATGTTCTAATACAATTGGCATTTCTTTTAGATACTGTAATTACTTTGTCTGCTTTTTTCAATACTCTAGAAACTTTATTTCTCCAATAATTAGAGATAAATGGTAATTTATAAATATCGCCACCGTGTGCAGTAACAACCAAAGGTTTTCCATATTTTTCCTTCAATTTTATTCCAACATAACCAGGAGGATATGTAAAATGAGCATGAATTAAATCGAATTTTATTTTTTCTTTTTTGATTAATTTGTCTACAACTTTAAAATATCTGTCACCTCTTCTTTTTCTAAAATAATCTACAGGGAAATCTAAAATTTTAGGGTAATAAACTTTTATATTGTTATAAGAATAATTTTTCAAGTTAGATAAATTAAACTTTAATAATCTACTAAGAAACTGCGGAAAATATGGTCTAACAGAAATAACATAAACATTTTTAAAATATTTTGCTAACAAATCAACTTGTGATTTTACAAAAGGATCTCCGATAATTTTATTTTCACAATCAGGATATTCTGAAGTAAGTATTAGCAAATTTTTTGATTTGAACATTATTTTAATCAATGTATAAATATTTTATTCTCCTACTCAATTTTTTATAAATCCAAAGCATAATTTTATAGATAAACATTTTCTCATAAGAAGGATAATCCCAAAAATGTTTAGGTGGCGTTTTCATTATTTTCTCAAATTCTTTTTCTGTCAAATTTAATTTTTTGAGTACGTACTTCTTATCTTCTTCTTCCAATTCTTTTGAAGGATAAGGATTCTTCTTAAGTTCCTTTAAAGCTTCTTCCCTTGTAATCTGCCCAGATAAAATTAAACTTGAGAGATGCGCTTTTCTCTTATCATAATTGAATTTTTTTGGAAGATAATAACCTTGCACGAATCTTGTATAAATTGACTCATAATGCTTATGTCCATAGGGTTTCCAACCAAATTTTTTTAAAGTTTCAATTGCTTCTTTTTTATTATATTTTACATAATCTAAAAGTTTGACAATCTTAATTTTTTTAATGAAAATATAATAAAAATAATCCACCAAACTTAGATGCGGGAAACTATTTAGCTTTTTTTTATTCCCAAACTTCTTGTAAATACTTTTTATATATTTCCAATCATTGTGTCCGTGGGACCACATTCTTGGAAGAACAGATTCTGTACTAAAATTAACACCTAAAACAATATATTTAATATTGTATTTTGAAGCCACCTTATAGAGAGAAGCAATTATGGCATGATCTGTAGGTATTTCTACATCTGGAACCGAAGCTTTTAAGAAAGCCAACTGCAAATCTTTAAATTCTCCCCAATCTAACACGATTGTTTCTAAATCTATACCTAATGCTCTTAAGCACTTTTCAATATTATTAACTGCCAACTCAGAGTTCCAGCCATTATCTAAATGTACGGCGAGAGGTCTTAAACCAAATTTTTTGGTTAAATAAGCTAAATATGTGCTATCTACGCCACCGCTAACACCTATAACGCAGTCATACTTTTTATTTTTACCTGAATTCTTCATTTTTTCTATAATTTTTTGTAATTCTCTTTTTTTCTCTTTTTCATTTAGATTATGTGGATAAGAATTTTTCAGTAATTCATAACGTCTGCAATGATTACATATTCCTTCGTCATCAAAATATATTTCTGGGTCTGTAGTATCCATTACACATTGTTTGCACATCCTATATTTGTACATAAATTAAGTAACTATAATAAAAAGTTAAAGTTAATTTGTCAACTAAGTGATTTGCGCTCTTTACTTTTTCTCTAACAATTTTCTATAAATTTTTTCTAATTTATCCACTATTTTTTCCACAGTATAGTTTCTTAAAACAGTTTCTCTAGCATTTTTTTCTATCTCTTTTTTTAATTTTTTGTTGTTATACAAATATACAATCGAATTTGCTATGGCTTTGTAGTCGCCATCTTTAAATAAAACACCATTTTTATAGTTTTTAATAACATATCCAGCAGAAGCAACATTGCTTTGAATTACTGCTTTTCCGCAAGACATTGCTTCCAACAAGGCATTTCCTATACCGCCAGCACCTTTTCTTGGTGGAATCACAACAAAATCAGATATGTTTAATATATCTGGTATATCATGTCTAACACCAACCCATATAATTTTATCGGCTACACCTAATTTTTTGGATAACGAAACAAACTGCTTTTTATAATTATCTTTATCACTACCAACAATAAGAAAAATAGAATTTTTTATTTTTTTACAGATTAGAGGAATGGATTTTATAAAAATATCTGCACCTCTATAAAAAGTAATTCTACCTATAAAACATATTACAATTTTATTTTTTAAGTTGAATTCTTCTAAAAGTTTTTTATTGGGTTTTTGCGGTTTGAATTTTTCAGTATCGACACAATTTCCTATAAAAAAAATTTTATTTTTATCGAATCCTCTTTTTATCAAGTCTTTTTGAATATCTTTTCCGATAGTGGTAATTATATCGGCCTTACTCAAAACAAATCTTTCTGCTAGTTTAAAATAAAAAACAGCAAAGTACTTTAAAGGTGATTTTTTTATTAGTAAGACTTCCCTTTTCTGTGCTGTATATCCCATATCGTATACCCATTGAATTAAAAAAATTTTATGTATTTTTTTAAATATATAACCTGCAATACCCATAAATTCCCTTTCACAGGAATGGATAATGTCTATTTTGTGCTTTCTATTTATTTTTCTTATCAAAAAATAAACGAGAATAGGAGAGAGAAGTACAGTAAAATAATAGTTAATAAAAAATCTTGTAAAATGCACATAATTTGGGAATTTTTTTTGGAGATAGTTTCTGCGCGAAGGAGTTGAAATTATCGTAACTACATAACCTCTTTTTTTTAACTCTTCACTAATATATCTTAAAGAAGGATTTCTACCACCAAATTCAGGAGCATCATAATTTCTAGTTAAGAAACAAATATGTATCTTTTTTCTAATCATTTTTATTTAGCAACCATTCCAATGTTTTAACAATACCTTCTTTTAATCCTACCTTAGGTGAATATCCAAGAATTTTTTTTGCTTTTGTTATGTCTGCTATATAATTTCTTTCATCTACATATTTATCGCCTATTTTTTTAGTTACTCCTCTCGGAAGACCTTTAAATACTTTATTATATTCTTCTTCATGCGCAAATCGAATGTTAATATCTTTTTTTGTGTATTCTTTTACTATTTCAGCCACTAAATGAGCCAAATCTAAAATTTTTATACCATTTCCACTACCTATATTAAAAACTTCTCCGTAAAACTTATCTTTTTCCAAACATAAAATGGTTCCTTCAACGACATCATCTATATATGTGTAATCTCTTATTTGTTCGCCATTTCCGTAAATTATTAAATCTTTACCTTTCAAAGCTCTAGTCAAAAAATTAATAAGTGCGCTGTGATCATAAGAAGAATATCTAGGTCCATACACATTGAAATATCTTAAACTAACGGTTTGAAGATTAAATATATTTGAAATTGTTTTGCAATATAATTCTCCAACATATTTTGTAGCACCATATGGTAAAAAAGGGGCTATTAAGTTATTTTCCTTAATAGGCAATTCATCTTGAATGCCATAAACTGCTACAGAAGAAGCATAAATTACTTTTTCTACATTATTTTCTACTGCTGCACGTAGTATGTTAAAGGTTCCGATAGCACCTTCTTCAATAAATTGCTTATTTAAGTCCCTTGTTGCTACTCCATAAGGAAATGCTTGGTGAATTATATAATCAACATCTTTAATGGCTTTTAAAACTTGAGTATAGTTAATTATATCCCCTTTTATGAGAGTTATGCCATCTTTCAGTTTTTCTATATTTGTTATTTTACCTGTTGAAAAATTATCAAATACTATTATGCTATTGCTTTTATATAATCTCTCCACTAAATGGCTTCCTATAAAGCCAGCACCCCCAGTTATTAAAATTTTTTTATTCTTTATCATAAAATAAACTTTTTTTAGTTAAATTTTTAAAAATTTTTTCATAATTATCCGCAAAAGTTTCTAAAGAAAAATTTTTTTCAGCAAATTTTCTCCCGTTTCTTCCGAATTCTTTAAGTTTTTGTTTATTTTTGTATAGATACAAGATTGCGTTGGCCAATTTTTTCGGATTGTTCGGCTCTACGCAAATACCGCAATTCGCTTTTTTTATTATATTTACAGCGTCGCTAATTTTTGGAACGCAAGCAATCACAGCTCTGCCAGCTGCCATAATATTGTGCAATTTTCCTGGAACAACAGGGGTTTTAATATCTCCTCTTAAAGTTACCAGAGAGATATCTGAACTCGCGAGCAGCAATCTATATTTTTCCTTTGGTTGAAAAGGAATTAAAGTAATATTTTTTAATTTTAAATTTTTTATTTTCTCAATAAGCTTCTCTTTATAGAAACCATCGCCAGCGATTAAAAAATGGATATCTTTGCGAGTTTCCAACAATTTTGCCGCTTCCACTATCGTATCCAATCCCTGATGATACGACAGAATACCAGCGTAGGAAACAACAAATTTTTTTGTTAAGTTATAGGTCCTAGAGAATTCATTATTTTTGCTCATCGGCTTTATATAGTTTATGTCTGAGCAGTTATATATCACTCTTACTTTATCTCTACTAGCTCCAAGTCCAACAATAAACTCTTTATTGCCTTCTGAGTGCACAGTAATAATGTCAGCGTTTTTATAAACAAATCTTTCCATCTTTTTAAATATGGTTATTAGAGATTTACTCTTCAGTAAACCAACATCAATCACTGTTTGCGGATAAATATCTTGAATATTTACAACTACGGGAACATTCTTGAGTTTGCCCAATATAATAGAGAAAAAAGCCAACGGCAGAGGAGGAGAATAAACAAGAATTACCTTTGGTTTGGAAATAAATAAACCAGCAAAAAATAAAATCAAAGGCAGAATAAACATTTCCGCTCCTCTTAAAAATAAATTGTCTTTCGGTATTGGCAGCTCTCTTATCCTTACCACCTCTATACCTTCTATTTTTTCTCTCATTAAAAGCTTGCCTCTGTACTTGCTAATATCGGTGTTTACATTATAAGGTCTCGGAAAAGTTGTAACAACTCTTACCTTGTATTTTCTTTTTTGCAGCTCTTTGGATAAATCAAAAAATAAATGAGATGCACTGCCAATTTCAGGAGGAAAATGGCTCACAAAAATTAGTACATCCGCTTTCATAGTAGTTCTGTGAGCTTTATTATTCTGTTTTTTATTAAAGATTCCTGAATTGCGATTGTTGCTAAAGTTGTATAAAAATAACTCTCAAATGGCACAGGCAAAGGTTTGCCCTCTTTTAAACACTCAAAGAAAATTTCGAATTCTTTTTTATGCCCTCTATCTATGGAGAAAAATTTTCTCTCTTTTATTTTTTTCCCGTTTCTGCTTATTGTCAGCTTTCTGAAATTATCAATCACAAAAATTGAATTGTTTCCTATAATTTCTATTCTTTCTCTCGGAAAGCTCGGGTCTCCTTCGGAACTGTAAATTATAGAGCCAACAGAACCATTCTCCAAATGCATAACAGAAACCAAATTCTCTTCTGGTTTTTTTTCCAGGCCGAGAGCATAAACTCTTTGAGGATACGAATTTGCGAAGTATTGAATTAAATCAACAAAATGACACATCTCTCCTAATATTCTGCCGCCTCCTTCCTCGCTGTACACCCAACTATCTTCCGCTATTTTTCCAGCATTAACCCTTATGTTTATAATTAGTGGCTCGGAGCCATTAAGATATTTTTTTATTTTTTGGGAATACGGAGAGAATCTTCTGTTAAATCCTACCATTAGCTGAGCTTTGCTTTTCTCATATACTTCCTTTATCTCTAACAACTCTTTTGTGGATAAAGCTAAGGGCTTCTCTACAAAAACATTTTTATTTGCTCTCAGAGCTTCGCAAACCAATTTTGCGTGTAAATTGTGTCTGGTAGCTATAACTATGGTGTTTATTTTTTTATCCTTCAGCAATTTTTTGTAATCCGTTGTCGCATACTCAAACCCGAATTTTTTTGCAGCATGCCAGGATGTTAAACCTTTCGTGGTCGCCACTCCTCTGAGATTCGCGAAAGATATTTTTGATATTATTGGCAAGATTGTGCCTTTAGCGAAATTTCCAGCTCCTATCAACCCAACATTGATTTTCTTCTCTTTTTTGTATTCTTTTTTTATTTCGATCTTTATTTTTCTCTCTATTCGCTTTTTATATTCTATAACAATTCCTATTGCCGATTTGTCTTTTTCTATTGTTTCGTATATTTTTGGGTATTCTTCCAATTTGAATTTGTGGGTGATTAGAGGGGATAAATTTATTTTTCTTTCTTTCAGTAAATCCAAAAATTCTTTCATGTTTTCTTTTTCCGTCCATCTTACATAGGAGAAAGGATAGTCAATTCCTTTTAATTCAAAATTAGAATCATACGCTCCTGGACCGGTAGCTCTCGGGATAATGAGTTCCAATTCTTTATGATAAAATGTTTCTCTTGGCAATTTCAATCCAACCAAACCAGGAACCACAATTCTTCCCTTTTCCCTGGTAATTTCGGCCGCGAGCTCTATTGGTTTGTTGCTTTTCGTGCTTGCAAATATTATTGTGCTATCCACACCCTTCCCGGAGGAAAAAGAATTTATTTTTTCTTTTATGTTCTCCCCCACGGTAGCAACTCTATCTGCTCCCAATTGCCGCGCCAAATTTATTTTACTTTGAAGAACATCTATAGCAAAAACTTTATAATTGCACGCTTTTGCAATCTGTACACCTATCAATCCCAACAATCCCAAACCGATAATCGCTATTCTTTCACCGAAAGATAATTTTGCGCATCTTATCGAGTGCAAAGCTATCGCCCCTATTCCAGTAAAACAGGCTTCCTCCAAAGAAACATTTTTAGGGATTTTAACACAAAGGTTTTTCGGCACGCATACAACTTCAGAATGAGAAGCAAAGCCACTACCGAAACACGCAACTTTATCCCCTACCGTAAATTCATTTACTTTTTCTCCAACATCTACCACTTCGCCAGCGCAACTGTATCCGAGTGGCTCTGGGAAATCTAATCGGCTCATAGCTTGTCTGTAAGCTTCCAGCAAACCTTCAGATTTTGCAAAATCAAGAACTTTTTTTGTTAAATCCGGTCTTGCCAAAGCCTTACCAATCAAATTTTTCTCAGCAAAGCTTTTCATCGCTCTCTCTGTTCCGATACTTACAGCAGAAAAATGGTTTTTAATTAAAATATAGCCGGGTTTTATTTTAGGCATAGGTACTTCAACCAAAGCAATCTCTCCGGTTTTCCAGTTTTGTATAAGTTGTTTCATTATAAAATTTGATTTAAACTACTAAAATTCAGCACTCTTCTCTATATTTTCCCAATTCTCTTTAAACCATTCGTAAACTTTTTTCAGACCGTCTTCAAAGCTTGTTTTTGGCTCGTATCCGAGAAGCTCTTTTGCTTTATTGATTGAAGAGCACAACCTTGTTTTGACATCCCAATCTCTTCTTTCCACAAATTTTATTCCAGCTTTATTTCCCGTAAGCTCATTAATTAGCTTTGCCATTTCAATAACTTTATGCTCTTTTCCAGAACCCAAATTTATCGCTTCCCCTATTGCTTTTTCTTCTATTCCCATCGCCAATAAACCGTTTACAATATCATCCACATAGGTCCAATCTCTTGTTTCCTCTCCTGTTCCTGTAATTGGTAAAGGCAAGCCCTTCATTGCCCAGTAAAAGAAATTCGGAATAACATTCCTGTATTTTCCAGGAACTTCTCCCGGGCCAAAAACATTAAAAAATCTTGCATTTACTATCGGCAATTTATATAAATTGTAAAAATAATTTGTATACAGCTCTCCCAACAATTTAGTTACCTGGTAAGGGGTGTGCAAGCTTATCGAAATATCGTGTTCTTCAAAAGGTATTTTCGAATTTAAACCGTAAACACCGCATCCGGAGGAAGAATAAACAAATCTTTTTACATTAACGAGATGGGAATACTGCAAAACTTTCAGAATCCCCATTCCGTTAACCATTAAATTTGTTTCTGGATGGTCAACAGAATTTTGATTTGCGAAATGTGCTGCCAAATGAAACACGTATTCAGGTTTCTCTTTAAAAACTCTTTTTAAAGCTTCTTCATCAAGTATATCACCTTTAACAAATTTTATATTTTCATGTTTCGGAATGTTCCATTCATAGCCAGAAGACAGATTATCTAAAATTATTACCTGCGCCCCTAATTCTGCCAGTTTTTTGGATAAATTAACACCTATAGCTCCAGCACCTCCGGTTACTAAAACCTTCTTTCCCTCGTATTCGGTAAAAGCCATAATAATAAAAATAAAAGGTTATAAATACATCTCTAAAATATCTAAAATCCTTTTGCTTGCTCTCCCGTCACCGAAAGGATTTTTCCAATTTCTCTCTTTCTGAATCATAAATTCCGTGCATTTTACAATTTTTTCTGGATTCGTTCCAGCCAATATATTCGAGCCTACCTCTAATGTCTCTGGTCTTTCGGTATTGTCTCTTAAAGTTACGCAGGGAATTTTTAAAATGCAACTTTCCTCCTGCACTCCACCGGAATCTGTCAGAACCAATTTTGCGTTTGCTTCTAATTGCAGGAATTCCAAAAAACCCACAGGGCTAATCAATTTAACACCTTCCGGAACTTTTAGGCTAAATTCTTTTATTCTTTTCTCTGTTCTCGGATGAATGGGATAGATTATGGGAAGGTTAAATTTTTTATATATCAGCTCCAATCCCTTCAGAATTCCTTTCAATCTGTTTTTAGCGTCAACATTTTCTTCCCTATGAGCGGTAACAAGAAAATATTCGTTCTTGTTTAAATTTAATTTCTCCAAGATATCAACTTTCCTGTTGGCAATTTCTATGTTCTGGTAAACGGCATCTACAATTGTATTTCCTGTTACAAAAACTTTTTTCTCATCTATCCCTTCGCTTAATAAAATTTGCCTGGCTTTTTCTGTAGGTGCAAAAAGAAGATCTGAGCAATGATCTGTTAGCTTTCTATTAATTTCTTCAGGCATTCTTCTATCATAGCTTCTCAAACCCGCTTCTACGTGTCCAACTTTAATATGCAATTTGTAAGCTGCTAAAGCTCCTGCAAGAACTGTATTTACATCACCTTCAACTAAAACTATTTCTGGCTCTTCTTTTTGTAAAACCTTCTCTATTTTTATCATCATTTTTCCTGTTTGTTCTGCGTGTGTTCCAGAACCTATATCGAGAGTATATTTGGGTTTTGGAAGATTCAGCTGATTGAAAAATAATTTATCCAAATTATAGGAATAATGCTGCCCGGTATGCAGAATAAAATAATTTTCTCTTTTTTCTTCGCATTCTCTTATTATCGGACTCATTTTTATTATCTCTGGCCTTGTTCCCAAAATTATTGCGAGTTTCATTATTAAATAAAATTTAAAAACTTTTCGACCAGTACACAGATTGTTTGCATTATAATATCAGAAAGGAGAAAAATGAAATTTTATAACAGAGAAAGAATATTTAAAAAATCAACGGCAATCTAAAGTAAATGCTTAAGAAAATTTGCCGCAAGTTGATTGAGAAAGCTTAGTACGCGAACGGAATAATGAAAAAAGGAGTATTTTGCAATTTTCGCTAAGGAGCTTTAGCAAAAAAAATTTCGGAATTTGAAGGCAAAAAAAGTTTACTGCTTTGATTTGGAGAATTTGGAAAAGATATTTAAAGTTGAATTATAAGTATATACTTATGATGAAATTTGTAAACAGAAAAGAGGAGCTCGAGTTTTTGGAGAGAAAATACGCTTCCAAAGAGGCGGAATTAATAATCCTCTACGGTAGAAGAAGGATAGGAAAAACAGAGCTCATTCTCAATTTTATAAAAAATAAAAAAGCAATTTACTTTCTTGGAAGATTGGAATCAAGAGCGGAAACCATAAAGAGATTTAACAACACTTTAATGGAATTTTTTAAAGATATAGAGCTTGCGAAAAGACCTTTGAGAAGTTGGGATGAGATTTTTGACTATCTCGGAGAAAAGATAAAGAATAGGTTGGTAGTGATTTTCGATGAATTTCCGTTTATTGTAGAGAAATTCCCTGAAATTATATCGATTTTGCAAGATAAATGGGATAGCAAACTAAGGAAAACAAAAATAATGCTTATTCTGTGCGGCTCCTCGATATCAATGATGGAAAAGCATACCCTCTCCTACAAATCCCCGCTTTACGGTAGAAGAACAGGACAGTGGATGGTTGATAAATTGAAGATAA
>Ga0190309_1000123_pt1 | contig 25430 bp, 24 predicted proteins | sample 48700767_MG_FD_161656 | JGI IMG/M metagenome (GOLD analysis project Ga0190309, IMG submission 161656) | Hydrothermal vent sediment bacterial communities from Southern Trench, Guaymas Basin, Mexico - 4870-07-6-7_MG | ecosystem: Environmental > Aquatic > Marine > Hydrothermal vents > Sediment ... | reverse complement strand
CTTAGATTATTTAAAGACCCTTAAATTACCTCCTCATAGAACCGAATTTGTAAAAAGAATACAAGGAATAGATTTTTATAATGATTCTAAAGCTACAAATATTCATTCTACTCTTTTTTCTTTAAAGAGCTTAAGGAGGAAAGTAATATTGTTAGCAGGTGGAGAAGATAAAAATCAAGATTTTAATATTTTGAAAGATAATGAAATTTTTAAGGAATATGTAAAAAAGATAGTAGTCTTTGGTAAAGCTAAATCAAAACTCAAAGATTGCTTAAAAGGATTTAAAGATATTTTTTGTGCACAAGATCTAAAAGAAGCAGTTTTAGTAGCCTTTGAAATAGCTAAAAAAAATAAGATTAATTGTGTGTTGTTATCTCCTATGTGTGCATCTTTTGATAGTTTTAAGAATTTTGAGGAAAGAGGTGATTTTTTTAAAAAGATAGTAAAGGATTTAGAATGCAAAAAAAAGTTTTGAGAGTAAAAATAATCTTAATAGCTTTTACCCTCATACTTTTAGGGATAATTATGGTTTATAGTACTACTTCTATAAGCAGTTGGCAGATAAAAGGTGATAGTGAGTTTTATTTTAAAAGACAACTATTATATTTTTTTATAGGATTTATATTATCTGGTTTTGCACTTTTATTGGATTTAGATTTTTTAAGAAGATATAGCAAAGTTCTTATTTTAATAGGATTAGTTAGTTTAATCTGTGTATTTTTGCCTCATATAGGCAGACAAGCAGGTGGGGCTAAAAGATGGTTAAGTCTTAAAGGATTTAACATTCAACCTTCTGAATTCTGTAAATTATTTCTTATTCTATATTATGCAGATTATCTTTGCAGAAAAAAAAATAAAATCAAAGATTTTAAAGAAGGAATATTAGCTCCTCTTTTAATTACAGCTCTATATTCTTTTTTAATAATCTTAGAACCTGATTTTGGTCAGGCTATCTTTGTATTTTTAATTTTTTTATTTATGTTCTATATAGGAAGAGCAAAGTTTAAGCATTTATTGTTTATAGTCTTGGTAGGATTAATATTTTTTCTAATCTTTAGCTTTTCTTCACAATACAGAGCAAAAAGATTGTTAGTTTTTTTAAATCCTTGGAAAGACCCTAAAGGTGCAGGCTACCAACTTGTGCAAGCACATTTGGCTTTAGGAAGAGGAGGTTTATTAGGAAAAGGTTTGGGTAAAAGCATTCATAAGTTGTATTATCTGCCAGCAGCTCACACAGATTTTATATTTGCTATCATAGGAGAAGAATTAGGATTCTTAGGGTGTTCTTGTGTGATTTTTTTATACTTACTTTTTTTCTTTTATTCTTTAAAATTGATTAAATTTATCAAAGATGAATTTTCTTATTATTTAGCATGGGGATGTGTTTTAAATTTAATCCTGCAAGCTCAAATAAATATGGGAGTAGTTTTAGGGGTTTTACCTACAAAGGGTTTGCCTTTACCTTTTGTAAGTTATGGAGGGTCTTCTTTAATCTGTAGTATGCTAAGTTTAGGTTTATTTCTAAATGCCTCAAAAAATTAAAAAAATTGTATTCTGTGCAGCAGGCACAGGCGGACATTTTTTCCCTGCCTTTAATTATGCAAACTTGCTTAAAAAAAAATATTCTGTTGTATTCATAATTAACAGAGAGGAATTTAAGAAAATTTTAATAAAAGAGGGCATTAAATTTTATACTATAAAAATTAAATATTTCAGATTATTCCCACTAAAAGATTTTCTAAAAACATTGTTATTATTTTTGTTTAATTTCTGGGAGTCTTTAATAATACTTTTAAAAGAAAGACCAACTTTTGTATTCTGCTTTGGAAATTTTTCTTCTTTTTGGATAGGGATCTTAAGTAAAGTTTTTTTAAAAAGATTAATAATCCATGAGCAAAATGTTAACTATGGAAAGGTAAATAAAATTTTAGGTTTTTTTGCAGATAAAATTTGTGTTCAAAAATGGACTAAGAGTATCTTTAAAAATAAAGAGGTTTTTTTACCTTTAATTTTAAGAAAGTCTCCTAAAGATTTATATAAAAAAGAATTTGTAGTCCTCTTTTTTGGAGGCTCACAAGGTTCCAGAATTATAAACAATTTATTCTTAAAAATCTATAAAGATTTATTAAAATTTAATATGAAATTGATTTTAATAACTGGTAAAGATAACTTTGAGATGGTCTCTAAAAAAATAGAGCTTTGTGATAATTTAGAGATATATGATTTTTTTGAAGAGATGCATAAGATTTATTCTAAAACCAAAGTCTGTGTGATGAGAGCAGGTATAATGAGTATATTTGAGGTATTAAGTTTTAAAATATATCCTCTGCTTTTACCTCATTATTTAGCTCAACTTCACCAAGTTAAAAATGCTTTATACTTTCATAAGATAGGATTGGCTTATCTTTGTAAAGAAGACCCTACAGAAATTAAAAAAAGAATACTCTCTATTTATAAGGATAAGACATCTTTAGAAAAGTTTAGAAAGAAGGTAGATGATTTTTTAAGTGAATACAACAAAGAAGTCTTTCTAAAAAATTTTGAATTAATTACTAAAGAATGTTGATTAAAGAGATACTTTCTAAATCAAAAAGGTTACATTTAGTAGGGATTGGAGGAATAGGAATGAGTGGGTTAGCTATTTTGTTAAAAGAATCTGGATTTTGTGTACAAGGTTCAGATATTAAAGAATCAGAAAATACTAAGATTTTAAAAGAAAAGGGCATCAAAGTATTTATAGGACATTCTTCTGAGAATATTACCTCCCAAGAAGTTTTAATCCTATCTTCAGCTATTAAGTCAGATAACTCTGAAGTTTTAGAGGCAAAGAAAAGAGGTATTCCGTTGTTGAGGAGGAGTCAAGTCTTAAATTATTTAGTTGAAGATAAAAAAACTATATGTGTTTGTGGAGCTCATGGGAAGACGACTGTTTCAGGGATGTGTTCTTTTCTGCTTAAAAATGTTTTGAAAAGAGTCTCTTGGTTTGTAGGAGGCAGGTTCAGAAACTCTCTTTTACATGCAAGAAAAGAAGATTTTGAGTATTTCATCGTAGAGACAGATGAGAGTGATGGTTCATTTTTAGATTTTCATCCTTACATAACTATCTGTACAAACATAGATAAAGAGCATTTAAATTTTTATGGGAGTTTTGATAATTTAAAGAAAAAATTTTTAGAGTTTTTTTCAAGGACCAAGTATAAAAATATTATATGTTTAGATAACAGGTATTTAAGAGAGAATCTCTCTCAGATACCTAAAAAATTCACCTATGGATTTAGTAAAGATGCTGATTTAAGAGCAGATGTTGTAGATTTAAAGACTTCACGGTTTAAAGTATTCTTGAACAGAAAGTATATAGAAGAATTTAAGATAAAATTATTTGGTCTTCACAATATTTTGAATTCCTTAGCATGTATTTGTGTAGGTGTAATTTTAGGTTTGGATTCAAAGGAGATTAAAAAAGTGCTCAGCAAATTCGAAGGGATAAAAAGGAGGTTAGAATTAAAGTATAATTTAAAAGATATACTTTTTTTTGATGATTACGCTCACCATCCTCAGGAAATAAAAGAAAGTTTAAAAGCTTTAAAACTTTTTTCTCCTAATAGATTGATCTGCGTATTTCAACCTCATAGGTATTCTAGGTTCAGTATTTTATTTAAAGAATTTTTAGATTCTTTTGATGGAGTAGATTTTTTGATAATCACAGATATTTATCCTGCTCAGGAACAAAATATTTATCAGGTAAATATTTTAGATTTTTATAAAGAGATGAAAAAAAGATTTAAAAATAGAGTTAAATACTTACATTTAGAAGAGATACCCAAATTCTTAAAAGATTTTTTAAAGCCAAAAGATTTACTCGTAAGTTTAGGAGCAGGTAATGTCAATAAGGTATTAGAAGAAACTTACTCTCTTTTAAATGAAAATAATAAAAAACTTTGATTTAAAAAAAATCCTCAATTTAAATATTGGAGGAAAAGCTCTGTTTTATGCTAAAGTTCAAAATTTACCTGAGTTAGAAGAGATTTTGAGATGGAGGAAAACCAAAGGAGTAAACTTAAAGATTTTAGGCAAAGGCACTAACATCTTAATGCAGGAAGGTCTTTTTGAAGAACTTTTTTTGCAGATAAACATAGATTACATTTTTCCTCAAGATCAAATCTTAAGAGTAGGAGCAGGCACTCACCTAAATAGATTGATCAAATTCTGTGTAAAAAATAAATTAAAAGGTTTAGAGACTCTATGGGGTATACCAGCGAGTGTAGGAGGAGCTATTGTAAAGAATGCTTCTACTAAATGGGGTGAGATTTCAGAGAGGCTTTCAAATATTAAGGTATTAGATTTAAAAGGGAAAAAATTCACAATACCTAAAAAAATGATCCCTTTTTCTTATAGATATTCAGGAATAAAGGATTTGGTAATTTATGAGGCTGAGTTTAAATTAGAGAAGACAAAAGAGAGTTTAGATGAAAAGATAAAAAATTTTTTTGAATATAGAAGATCTACTCAACCCTTAGAATATAAAAATTCAGGTTGTGTATTTAAGAATTCTTTGGAGTTTTCAGCAGGAGAGTTAATAGAAAATGTAGGTTTAAAAGGATACAGTATTGGAAAGGTAAGTGTGAGTTTAAAACATGCTAATTTTTTTATAGTTAAAGAAGGTGCAAGATTCTCAGATTTTTATAATCTTATGGAATTTGTAAAAAATAAAGTTAAAGAAAAAACAGGTATAGAATTAGAACCAGATTTAGTTATATGGAAAATATAAATGACTTAAAGATAGGAATCTTTATGGGAGGAAATTCTTTAGAAAGAGAGATCTCTCTTATTACCGGAGAGAATGTTTTGAAAGCTCTTAAAAAAAGAGGATTAAATGTTGTGGGAATAGACTTAAGAACAGAATCAAAACACGAAATAAAAAACATAATAACTCAATATAAAATAGATTTAGTTTTTATTGCTATGCATGGAAGATTTGGAGAAGATGGCACTTTGCAAAGTATTTTAGAAGATTTAGGTGTCCCTTATACAGGTTCAGATAGCAGAGCTAGTAAAAACGCTATGGATAAGACTTTGACCAGAAAACTTCAAATACTACATAATATTCCTCATCCTAAATTTAAAGTAGTAAAGAAGAAAGATGAGATAGATTTAGAGAGTTTATTAAAAGAGTTTAAAAATGGTAAGATAGTTATAAAACCTGCAAATCAAGGTTCAAGTATAGGTTTGCATATAATAAAAAAAGAAAAGTCTGAGTTAAATAAAGCCTTAAAAGAGGCATTTAAGATAGATGAGACTCTTTTAATAGAGGAATTTATAGAAGGAGCAGAATTAACAGTAGGGATCTTAGAAGAAAGAGTTCTGCCTCCAATTCGTATAATTCCTAAAGAGGTATGTTTTGATTTTAAATGTAAGTATACTCAGGGTTTTACTTTCTATGAAGTGCCAGCAAAGATTCCAAAGGAATTAGAAGAAAAGGTAAAAGATTTAGCTTTAAAAACTCACAGAGCTTTAGGTTTAAGAGATTTTTCAAGAATAGATATGAGAATTTCTTTGGAAGGAGAGCCTTTTGTATTAGAAGCAAATTCTATTCCGGGATTGACTCCAACTAGTCTATTACCCAAAGCTGCAAAATTAGTAGGTTTTGATTTTGAGTCTCTTTGCATTAAGATGATAGAGTTGGCTTTGAAAAGATGTACAAAAAAAGAAAGGTCTTTATAATTTGCATTTTTTCTTTTATAATCATAGCTTCTTTGTATTTTTTAACTTTATTTATTTTAAATAGTTTTTTATTTAAAATAGAAAAGATAATAACTGAACCTTTTAATTATAATCTTTCTAAATACCTTGAAGAAAAAATTATAGGTAAGAATATCTTTAAATTAGATATAAAAAAGTTAAAAAAACAGACTTTAAAAGACTTTTACAAAGATTTAGAAGAAATAGAGTTTCTCAAAATACTACCTAATTCAATAAAGGTCAGATTTAAACCTAGAAAATTTATATTTCAAGTTTTTTATAGAGGAAAGTGGTATATGTTAGATAAGAATCTCAAGGCAGTTAAAAGATTAAAATATGCCCCCCATCCTCAACTTATAGAAATTCGTGGTTTGGAATTTAAAAACAAAGATAAGATTCAGGTTTTAAGAGTGCTCTCTCAGGGGTTAGAAGAACAAGGATTTTTAAAGGAGATAAAGTTCATTGAGATATATACATTAGTAAATTTAAGATTTAAAATGAAATCAAATTTAAAAATCATAATAGGTTATAAAGATATTAAAAACCGTTTATCTAGTTTAAAGGAAATATTAAAAAGAATAAAAAAAGAAGATTTAGAATATGTAGATTTGAGATTTGAAAAACCAGTAATAAGATTTAAAAGATGATAAGCTGGGGTTTGGATTTAGGTTCTTCTAAGATAAGTTTGGTAGGAATAAGAAAAGTAAAGCCCCTTGAAATAGTATTTTCTAAATTTTGGGAGACAGATTTTATAGAATCTGGTTACATTAAAGATTTTTATGGGATGGTAGAATTTTTAGATAAGATATTCAAAAAAACTGAAATTGAAACAGGATTCAAAATAGATGACTTGAATGTGAATATTTCAGGTAGTTTTTTAAACACCAAATTCTCAGATTTTTCTTTTGTAATCACAGAAGAAAAGGAAAAATTAATTACCAAAAGAGATACAGATTACATTATAAAGCAAGCCCAACTCTTAGCCTTAAATTGGACAGAAAAACTTTTACATACATTTCCTCAAGAATTTATAATAGATGATACAGAGATAGTCAAAAATCCTGTTGGACTTTGGGGTAGAAAATTAAAGGGTAATATTTTTATAATAAGCACGCCTCTCACTATCTATGAGAATATTAAAAAATTATTTGAGTTTTTAGATAAAAACTTAAAGAATCTTATTTTTAGTGGAATAGCTCAAAGTCAAATATTCTTAGATTCAGATCTTAAAAATCAGGGATGTGTATTGGTAGATGTAGGAGATACTCTCACAGAAGTTTTAAGCTTTGAAGCAGGTATCCTTAAGTCTGTGAAAATTATTAATCAAGGTTTGAGAAATATTACAAGAAAGATCTCAGAGGATTTTGAGATCTCTTTGGAATTAGCCAAAAAAGTTAAAGAAGAATTTGTTAATTTAGAAAGTCCTTCAGATGAGGAGATAATGGTAAGGTTAGGTTCAGATTATAAAAAAATAGAAGTTTCAAAAGTTAAAGAGATAATGGTAAATCAAATAAAAAATATATTTGAAGAGATAAAAGATATTTTAAAAAAAGAAAATTTATTCATGTTAGCTGAGAAAAATTTAGTGGTATGTGGAGGTATAGTCCAAATAAAAGGTTTCTGTAAGATAATAGAAGAATCTTTTGGTAAGAGTCCTTTGGTACCTCAAATAGAAGGTTTAGATACAAAGAGAAATTCTTTAGCTTTGGGATTGGCTATTATGGGATTTGAATCCAGAAAGAAAAGAGTGTTTAATAAATTTTTGAAGTTGATCAATACTTTAAAAGAGATATACTCTGAATATTTTTAAAAATGGTATTTCCTCATCTTTATATTCTGAATGCTTCAGCAGGAACAGGTAAAACCCGTCAACTCTCTTTAAGGTATATTAAATTTCTTCTTTCTCAAAGACCAAATTCAGATATTAAAAATATTTTGGCTATAACTTTTACAAATAAAGCAGCCAATGAGATGAGAGAGAGGATCTTAGATATGTTGAAAAACATAGCTTTAAAGACTTCTTATTCTCAAAGTATCTTAAAAGAGTTGGGGATAAAAGATCTTGAAAAAGCTTCAAAGATAGCTTGCAGAAAGATAGAGGAGATAATTTTAAACTATTCAGATTTTTATGTTAAGACAATAGATAGTTTTGTGAACTCTTTGCTTTTAGCTTCAGCTTTTTATTTAAAGCTCCCTCCTTACGCAGAGATACTCCAAGATTCTCAAGAATTTTTAGAATTTATTTTAGATGAACTATTAGAAACCCTAAATAGAGATCAAAATGTCTTTAAGCTTTTTAAAGAGTTTTTGAGATTCTATTTAGAAGTAGAGGATAAACCCAGCTGGTACCCTAAGAAAGATATGTTAAACATTTTTATTCAATTTCATAATCAAGAAAATATAAGAGCAAAAGATATAAAGACTTTGTTCTTAGAAAAAGATTTCCTGAGTTTAGAAAAGGAAATTAAAGAAAAAATAAAAGAAATTCTATCTTACATTTATGAAAAGAATATTTTTGTAGAGAAAAAGATAATTAAACTTTTTGAAGAAGCGTTATCTTTTTCTTTTAAAGAATTCTTAAAATCTTTAAAGAAGATTTTTGATAGGTTATCTACAATTAATTTACCTCAAGAGTTAGAAAAAAAGATTAAGGAATTAAAAAGACTTTGTTCTGAGTATGTAGATAACTTTTGTATGCAGAGATTTAATCCTTACATAAATATTTATAAAAAATTTTGCGAGCATTTAGAAGAATTTAAATTTAAGAAGAAGATTATATTTTTAGAAGAGCTGAACAAAAAAGCTAATCAATTTTTGAAAGGAGATCCAGCCTTTATTCCTGAGATATATTATAGGTTATCTGCTGTCTTTTATCATTTTTTAATAGATGAATTTCAAGATACAAGCATCTTACAATGGATGAATATATTTCCTTTAATAGATGAAGCTATATCTAAAGGAGGTTCTTTATTTTATGTAGGTGATAGAAAACAAGCTATATACAGATTTAGGGGTGGTCAAGCAGAATTATTTGAAGAGGTTAAAGATTATTTTAAAAACAGAGTTGAAAAAATCATTTCAAAGTCTTTAACAAAAAATTTTAGGAGCAAAGAGAACATAGTTAAATTTAATAATTCAATCTTTAATGTTAAGAACCTTAAAACATTTTTAGATAATTTAGAATTAGAACAAACCTATAAAAATAAATTATTAGAGTTTTATAGTGATTCTGAACAAGAAGTTTTAGATACGCAAGATAAAAAAGGTGGGTATGTATATTTAGAACAGATCTCTGCCAAAGATTTTCAAGAATACAAAGATTTAGTAAAAGAAAAACTTAAAGAGTTAATAGAGGAGTTAGAGAAAAGATATCTCTATTCTGAGATAGGAATCCTTTTAAGAAAGAATGAGGATGTGAGAGAAATAACAGAGTTTCTGTTAGAACTTAAAAAACCTGTAAGTTCAGAACAGACCCTTAACATAAAAGAGAATTATTTGATAAGAGAGATAATAAGTTTTTTAAATTTTCTATTAAATAATTCAGATGATCTTTCTTTTGCTAATTTCATCTTAGGAGATATTTTTCTAAAAGAATCTAAATTAGAATTTAGTGAACTTAAAAGATGGTTGTATAAAAGAGAAAGATCTGTGCCTCTCTATAAGAATTTTAGTAAAGATTTTCCTTCTATATGGAAGAAATATATAGAAGAATTTTTAATAAATTATAAAATTTTGCCTCTCTATGACCTTTTAGATCTATTTTTTAAAAAATTTAAATTGTTAGAAAACTTCCCCACTCAAGAAGCCTTTTTTATGCATTTTTTAGAATTGGTAAAGAATAAAGAGGATAAAATAAATAATTTAAGAGATTTTTTAGAAGAATGGAAAAAAATACCCCTTGAAGAGCTTTTATTGAAAATCTCTGAAAATCTTAAAGGGATAAGAGTAATGACTATACATAAAGCAAAAGGATTAGAATTCAAAGTAGTTATTTTACCTCAGGTAACAATAGATACTCAATTTTATAGAAAAACACAAAATAGAATATTTAAGGAAACTGAAAGCAGTTTACATCTCATAAGTATCTCTAAAAATTTTAGTGAACTCTCTTCTAATATAAAAAAAGAATATCAAAAAGAATATTTTTATAATATTTTAGATGAGTTAAATACTCTTTATGTAGCTTTTACAAGGGCTTCTGATGAACTCTATGCTTTTTTTCCTAAAAATATAGGTAGGACTAAGAATGTTGGAATTGAGTTATTTTTTAAAGGAAAAGAAAAGATAGAGTTAGGAGAAAAATCTAAGAGGAGACCTGTAGAAAAAGAAGCTCCTCAAGAATTCATACCAAAAATTTCAGATAAACCCAAAATTTTTTCTGTTAATCAAATAAGACTTAAAGATCAGCTTAAATCCCCTCAAGAAGTAATTAAAGAAATAAATAACGAGAATAAATTAAGAGGAGAGATTTTTCATTACATTTTAGCTCATATCAAGCAGATTCCTTCTGACTATCAAAAATTTTTAGAAGATTTAGTCTCTCAAGTTTGCAGAATTTTTAGTTATTCAGATTCTAAAGGAATTTTATCTGTGCTTTTAAAGAATTTTGAGAATCAAAGGTTTAAAGATTTTTTTACGATGAGAGCGAAAATATTTACTGAAAAAGAAATTACAGATAAAAAAGGAAATTTAAAAAGAGTAGATAGGTTAATGATTACTCCCAAAAAAATTATCCTTATAGATTTTAAATCTGGAGAGAACTTTTCTCCTGAACACCTAACTCAGATAAAGGAGTATGTAGATATTTTAAAAGAAATTTATCCTCAGCAAAAAATAACTCCTTACCTTATATATTTAGAGACTGCAACTGTAAAAGAAGTTTTAATATGAAACTATATTCAGTTCCTTTTCATGTAAATCTTATAGAATTCTTAGCAGAATTATTGTTGAAAGAAGCAGATTTCAAAAAAGATTTATCTGAGATTTGTGTTGTTTTCCCATCTAGAAGACCTAAGTTATTTTTAAATAAACTCCTTTCTCAAAAAATAGGCTCATCTTTTATAAGTCCACAAATTTTTTCTATAATAGAGTTCATAGATTATTTAGTTAAAAAGACTTCACCTTTTTTAAAAGAACTCTCTTTGCAGGAAAGTAGTTGGGTTATTTTTAATATCTTAAAAAAATCAGATTTTTTGAGTTTTAAAGACTACAAAGATACAGAGTTTTGTGAATTTTTTTTATGGGCAAAGAAAATATATGAATTTTTAGAAGATTTAGATAAAGATGATATCTCTAATGAAGAGTTAAAGAGTATAGAAAAGAATGCAGAAATAGGTTATCAAGTTCCTGAAAGGATAAATATTTTACTCAAGAATCTGAAAAAAATAAGAGAAGAATTTAAGGAGTTTTTAAAGGAAAATAATTTCACTACTTTAGGAAACAATTATCAAATAGCTTTAAAAAACTCTCAAGAAGTAAATTTAGAGGAATTCAGATGTATTTACTTTGTAGGTTTTTTTGCTTTAAGAAATGCAGAAAAAAAGATTATAAAAAATATTTTGAATAGAAAAGAAGGAGTATTCTTAGTTCAAAAAGAAGGTAGTTGGGAAGTTTTCAAAGAATTAGAGGATTTCTTTAAATCTAAATTTATTGAGATTCCTTTTGAAAGAAAAGAAAAGCCTAAAATAGAAATATTTGAATGTTTTGATACTCATTCTCAAATAAAGCAAGTAAAAGAAATTTTAAATTCTCTACCTCCTACAGAGATAGAAAATACTTGCATTATGCTACCTGAGGCTTCAGCTCTTTTACCTTTATTACTACAAGCAATTTCTTATTTTGATTTTGATTATAATGTCTCTTTGGGATACCCTTTAAAAAGGACCCATCTTTTTTCTTTCTTGGAGTCATTGTTGAAAGCCCAGGAAAGAAAGAAGAATAATCTCTATTATACTAAAGATTATTTAAAAATAATCACTCATCCTTTCATAAAAAATATGAATTTGCCTTCGGTTACTTCAGATAAAATAAGTCTTCTTATAGAAAGGATAGAAAAATCTATTTTAGGAGAAGAAAAGAAAAGTTATTCTCAAAAACTTTTTATTGATTTGAGAGAAGTAGAAGAAGATCGATCTCTGTTTATAGAAGATGAAAGATTAAAGGAATTTTTAAGAAAGATTCATTTTTTATTTTTTGATAAGTTTTCAGAAATAAAGACACCTTTAGAATTCGCTCAACACTTAGAAGAATTATTTTTATTTATTTTAAAATATACTGATACTTTTTTATATATATTTTCAGGAGAGATATTTAAAAAATTTTTTGACCTGCTTAGAGAAATGAAATCCTCTCTTTTTAAAAATGAGAATTTTAAAGACATAAATTCTCTATTTGAGTTTTTCAGATTCAATCTTTTAGATCAGAACATTCCTTTTTCTGGCTCTCCTTTGAAAGGTTTACAGATTTTGGGAGCTTTAGAGACGAGAAATTTAAATTTCAAAAACGTTATTATTTTAGATGTAAATGAAGGAATTTTACCTAAAACTCCAGAATATGAGAGCCTTATTCCAGAACTCGTAAAACACCAATTAGGACTCCCTTCTTATAAAAAAAGAGATGAGATTTATAGATACCACTTTAAAAGACTAATAGGAGGAGCTGAGCGCATTTGGCTTTTTTATAAAAACATTCCTCAAGAAGGAGTAATAAGAAGCAGATTTATAGAAGAGATTATTTGGAGAGAAGAAAAAAAGTCTTTAAAATTAGGAGCCCTCCCTGTTAAAAAAATCTCCTTTAATATAGAAGTTTTAAAAAAAGAGATGAAAATAGAAAAGGATTCAGAAGTATTAAAAAGAATAAGAAATTTAAAGATAACACCCTCAGCTTTAGATACTTATTTAGAATGTCCTTTGAAATTTTATTTTCGATATATAATGAATTTAGAAGAGTATCAAGATTTAGAAGAAGACATTGAACCCAAAACCATAGGAAATTTTTTTCACGAAGTTTTAAAATCTGCATATCTTCAATTTTTAGATAGAGAAATAATTTTGGATGAAAATTTTGAAAAAAGTCTTTTCAAAATAGCAGAGCAAAAATTTAAGGAATATTTTAAATTAGAGACACCAGAATCTTTTCTTTTGAAAGAAATACTCTTCTACAGATTAAAAAGATTTTTAGAAAAAGAGAAAGAGAAAAAAGAGAAAGCAAAAATCTTATATATAGAGAGAGAATTCCCTATTAAGAATGATTTTATTATATCTTCAGAAAGAGGAAATTTTTCCTTAAAAGGAATATTAGATAGAGTAGAGGAAAGATATAAAGATGAAGATAAGAACGCAAAAGTAGTAATATTAGATTATAAGACCTCTTCTCCTAAAAATTTCAAATTCAAATTAGATAAAGTGAACACAAAAGATATAGAGACCATCAAAGAGAATATCTCTTCTTTACAACTCCCTTTTTATTTGCTCTTAGTTCAAAAAGACTTTCCACAAAAAGACTTAGATGCAGGTTTTTATTTCCTAAAAACTAGCCAGGAAAAATTCTTTTTTAAAGATTATCTTAAATGTAAAAGTTTAAAAGAAAAAAGAGAAGTTCTTTTATTTTTTGAAGAGATTATAAAAGAAATCTTAGAGAAACTTTTAGATCCTAAAATTCCTTTTGTGAGAACTACATTTAAAGAAAGTTGCAGATACTGTCCTTATTCGACTTTATGTAAGATATAGAACCTATGTTTACTGGCCAGCAAAGGTACATTAGTATACACTTTTATAATCACTACTTTTCATACTTCCAGCTAACCATCCTAATTAATTGATGGCAAATTCAAGATTTTATCACATAAATTAGGTTCTTTTTCTTTAAGGAGTTGATAAGGAGATTATTAAAGAATAAAAAGATAAGCATAACTTTTAATAAAGAAATCATCTTGATCATCAAATCTTTCACATTCATAGAATTTATCTTCAATTATCTTATGAAAACCTCAATATCAGAGTTAAATGTAGGATTCCTTGTAAAGTATTCTTTGATGTTCTATATTGTTTTCTTTTCTTAAAAATATCTGTTTGGTGTTTATTATAGAAGTTGATTCATAATACCAAAAAGAATCTTCTCTTATTACTGTATCTTTATTTTTTCTCTTTTTTGATTGCTTTTTTACCATGTGCCTTTACTTTTCTGAATCTATGTTTACTTAGTTGACAGAAAGTAGAAAAGAAGAGATAATTTTTTAAACTTATGAGAGGAGTTCAAGAGCAATTAGAGATAATTAAAAAAAATACAGTAGATTTAATTTCAGAAGAAGAACTCATTAAAAAACTTGAGTCTTCATTAAAAAAGAATAGACCCCTTAAAGTTAAAATAGGTTTTGATCCTACAGCAAAAGACTTACATTTAGGACATATGGTCCTTTTAAGAAAATTAAGAGCGATTCAAGATTTAGGACACATAGTTTACTTTATAATAGGAGATTTTACAGCTCAAATAGGAGATCCTTCTGGAAGAATTGAGACAAGACCTCTCCTTACAAAAGAAGAAATTTTAGAGAATGCAAAGACTTATACTCAACAAGCATTTAAAATTTTAGATAAAAAAAAGACCAAAATAATTTTTAACAGCAAATGGTATAAAGATATGAAGATTTCAGACTTCTTTTCTTTATTAAAAAGATATACAGTTTCTAGATTATTAGAGAGAGATGATTTTACTAAAAGGCTTAGAGAAAAAAAGCCTTTATCTATGTTAGAATTTGTGTATCCTTTAATTCAAGCTTACGATTCTGTGAAAATAGAAGCAGATATAGAATTTGGAGGTACAGATCAAAAATTTAATTTAATTGTAGGAAGGCATTTACAGGAATCTTTTGGACAGTCTCCTCAAGTAATAATTACCCTTCCTTTATTGATAGGATTGGATGGAAAAAATAAAATGTCAAAATCTTTAGGAAATTACATTGGAATTACTGAACCTCCAAAAGAAATATTTGGGAAACTTATGAGTATATCAGATGAATTAATGTTAGAGTATTTTAGACTTTTAACAGATTTTAATTTAGAAGAAATCAAAAAAATGCATCCCAAAGAAGCTAAATTACTTTTGGCTCAAAGTCTCGTTAAGGAACTTTACAATGAAGAGATAGCTATCAGAGAAAGAGAAGAATTTGAAAGAGTCTTTTCTAAAAGAGAATTGCCATCTGAAATCCCTGTTTATCATACAAAAGATGAAATAATAGACATAATAGAAATTCTCTATAAAACTCAGATAGTCCCTACCAAAAATGAAGCCCGCAGATTACTTAAGCAGAAAGCAATAACTATACAAGATAAAGTTTTAGAGGAAAGAAAGTTAAAAGTATCTGGAGAACTCACATTAAAAATAGGTAAAAGAAAATTTTTAAAGATAAAGAAAGTATAAAATATTTATTCTTTTAAAGAATGTGATATAATTTTCTAATTAGATGTTTTTTTTCAAAATATTTTTACAAAGCAGATTCACCCTATAAAAATAAAGTTTTGGAAGAATTGAAAATTTTATTTAAGAAGGGAGAAAAAGATGGAGTGGACAGGTCCAGAAAGAAGAAGATATCCAAGAGCAGAATTTCCTTGTAAAATTTTTGTAGGTGCACCTATCAGACTTTTACACTCACATACAGAGAATATAAGTGAAGGAGGGATAAAGGTAATATTAGAAGAGAAATTAAGACCATTTACAATTGTAGGTTTAGAGATTTTTGTAGATAAAGAAAAGCCTATAAAATGTAAAGGAAAGGTAATTTGGGTAAAAGAAAGAGTAAATCCCTTAGAAAGGAAACCTGTTAGTTTTGAGACAGGGATTGAATTTATAGAGATAGCTGACTGTGATAGAGAGTATATTAGGAAATTGGTAGATAAACTCCTCTCTCAAAAAGAAGAGTAATATTTTATAAAAAAATTAATTTTTTATGGAAAGATATGATGTAGTAATCTCTGGAGGAGGACCTTGTGGGAGTTTTTTGGGATATAATTTAGCTTCATTAGGTTTTAAAGTATGTATCTTAGAAAAAAGTAATTTCCCTAGGTATAAAGTATGTGCAGGTGGTCTTCCTAAAAAGATTTTAAAATTAATAGATTTTGATATTTCACAAGTAATAGAAGATTACATTAAAGAGATAGAATTCAGTTATAATTTTTGTAATAAAAAGAAAATTTTAGCTAAAGATTTTTTAGCTTTCACAGTTAAAAGAGAAAACTTTGATTATTTCCTTTTAAAAAAGGCAGAAGAGAAAGGAGCAAAAGTATTTTTAAAAGAAGGAGTTTTGAATTTTAAAATTGAGGATGAGGGAGTAGTTATAGAGAGTGTTAATAAAAGAGTCTTTAGATGTAAAGTTTTAGTAGGATGTGATGGAGTTTTTTCTACTATAAGGAGATTAGCAGACATAAAAACAAAGAGCTTTATTTTAACTTTGGAAAAAGAGATAGAAGTTCAAAGGTTAGATAATTTTAAGCAAAAAATACTGATAAACTTTGATAACAGAGTTAGAGGATATTTTTGGATATTTCCCAAAAAAGACATTTTATCATGTGGAGTAGGAGGAGCAGGTTTAGATGCTCAAAAAGCTGAAAGCTTTTTAAAAGAATGGTTGAGTAAAAACTTATTAACAGATTTTAAGGTAAGATTTTCTTACTTCTGGCCTATTTATATAAATGTTTTTAATCCTCCTTTAATATTAAATAAAAGAGTGATTTTAGCAGGAGAAGCTGCAGGTTTGGTTAATCCTCTTTCAGGAGAGGGTATATATTGGGCTTTAAAATCTTCAAAGTTGGCGAGTATTTGTATATCTGAATTTTTAAATAGAAAAAAAGATTTAAAAAATTATTCAAAAATTATAAAAAAATACATCCTCTCTAAATTTAAGAAACATGCATTTTTGTCTTTTTTGTTGTATAATACATCTAAATTTGGATATAATCTTTTTATAAAATATAATAAAAAAATAAAAAAGTGGTTTACTGAAGATGAATAGGATAAATTTTTTAGAACCATTTTTAGCTTTCTTAATTGAAAAGATATTTTTAAATTCAAACCATAAAAACCCCTTTCTGTTAGATAGAATATTTAAATTAAGATTCCTTTATGATAGATTCCCTTTATTAAAAAAAAGTCTCAATATTTATGATAGTTTCTTAAATAAGTGGTTAAAGAGAGCTTCTACCCAACTAAACCCAAAAGCAAAATTAGCCTTAATCAAAAATATACTTCTGAAATCTGCTGTTACTTCTGTTAATAAAAGAAAAGAATTTGAAAAAAAATATGGTTTTTATCCTCCTCAGCATATTGTTATATCTGTTACTGCGAGATGTAATTTAAATTGTAAAGGGTGTTGGGCTCATCGTTATAGAGGAAGCTTAGATATGCCATTAGAATTTTTACAAAGAATAATAAACGAATGCAGAGAGATTGGGATTCATTTTATAACTATTACAGGAGGAGAGCCTTTTATAAGAAAAGATCTATTTGAAATTTATAAGAGAAACCAAGATATGTTCTTTCATATTTATACCAATGGAACTTTAATTGGAGATAAAGAGATAAAAATTTTAAAAGATTTAGGGAATGTAGGAATAATGATAAGTGTAGAAGGTTTTAAAGAGATTACAGATAAAAGAAGAGGTAAAGGTGTCTTTGAAAAAATAATTAGTGTTATGGAAAGTCTTAAGAAAGAGGGGATAACCTTTGGATATTCAGTTACTACTACAAGAGAGAATGTATATGAAGTTACGAGTCAAGAATTTGTAGAGTTTATGGTAGAAAGAGGGTGTTTGGTAGGATGGTATTTTAATTATGTGCCTATTGGACATAATCCTAATCCAGATTTAATGCCCACACCTTCTCAAAGAGATTTATCAAGAAGAAGGATATATGAATTAAGAAAAAAATACCCTATACTTTTAGCTGATTTTTGGAATGATGGACCATCTGTTGGAGGATGTATGGCAGGAGGTAAGAGGTACTTACATATAAATGTTAATGGAGATGTTGAGCCTTGTGTATTTTGCCATTTTGCTGTAGATAACCTAAAAGAAAAAAGTTTGGTTGAGGTCTTAAATTCTGAGTTTTTTACAGAGATTAGAAAAAATATTCCCTATGATGGAAATACTTTGCGTAGTTGTATGATAATAGATAGACCTCAGGTTTTAAGAGAGTATTTAAAAAAATATCCTGCTTACCCTACTCATCCTGGAGCAGAATCTTTAGTTAAAGATGAAAATATTGTAAGAGCTTTAGATGAGTATTCAGCTGAGTTAGCCAGAATCTATGATGAAGCCTGGAGGAAAGGAGATTGGGAAAAGATATTTAGCTTTTTTGGCGATGAGAAGGAGAAGAAAATACATAGTCAGCTTTCAGCATCAGGTTAAATATGTATTTAAAATCCTCGTTCCCATAATCTTAATCTTAGGAGTTTATTGGTTAGCTGTAAATGCTATTTTAAATTATCAATTAAAGACTTCAGATTATATTTTTGATTTTTTAAGTAAAAAAATACCTTTAAAGACCCCTTCCCTATTAAATAAAATGAAAGATTTAAATTACCTAACTCTCCAACAAGTAAAGATATATTTGACAGGAGGTCTTTTAATCTTGTTAATAAGTATATTCTTTATACTCTCTGTATTTTTTCACAGAACAGCAGGTCCTATCTCAAGGCTTACCAAGTACTTAAAGATGCTTTCAGAAGGTAAGCAAATCCCTCCAGTAAGAGTAAGAAAAACAGATGAGTTTAAAGAGGTAGCTTTTTATATTGAAGAATTAAGAAAGTATTTAGAAGAAAATGCTACCAAAAGAGAAGAGATTATAAAGAAGATAGAGCAAGATTTATATAAATTAAAAACATCACCCTCTCAAGAACTCATTTCAGAAATAGAATCCTTAATAAAAGAATTAAAAAAACTCATATGAGATTAAAAGGAGTCAATATTAAAATTTTAAAAGGAGATATTCTTAATACTGATTTTGAAGCAATAGTAAATCCTGTAGATCCAAATTTAAGTATGAAGGAAGGTTTAGCTTTAGCTATTAAAGAAAAAGGAGGAGTATCTATTTACAGACAAGCAAAAAAATTTGCTCCTATTAAGCAGACTGAAACCATAGTTACAAAAGCTGGAAATTTAAAAGCAAAGTATATTATTCATGTAGCTACTGTGAATTCAAAGATAAGAACTAATGAAAAAATAATAAGAAAAGCTGTTTGTAATGTGTTGTTAAAAACTCAGGAGTTTAAGATAACCTCAATAGGAATACCTGCTTTAGGGTGTGGGATAGAAAAATTTCCTTTTGAGATGAGTGCCAAAATTATGGCTCAGGAAGTATTTAAATTTATTCATTTTAATGAGAATGTATTTTTAAAAGAGATAGGATTTGTTTTAATGAAAGATGAAGCTTTTAAAATCTTTAAAAGAATTGTTCCTTCCTACATAAATTATATTTACCATAAAATTCAAAGAGGACCTTTTTTAACTGTAGATGGGATAATAGAGATAGATAAAAAAGTTCTTTTGATAGAAAGGAAGAACCCTCCTTTAGGATGGGCTTTGCCTGGAGGATTTGTAGATACAGGAGAAAGCATAGAAGAAGCAGTGAAAAGAGAAGTAGAAGAAGAAACCAATATTAAGACAAAGTCTTTGAAGTTTTTTAAAGTATATTCAAATCCAAATAGAGACCCCCGCTTTCATACAGTCTCATGCGTTTTTATAATTGAACCTCAAAATAAAGATTTTTCAGCTTCATCTGATGCTAAGAATGCAAGGTTATTTTCTGAAAAAGAGATTAAAAGGTTAAAGATAGCTTTTGACCATAAAAAAATCTTACAAGACTACTTTTCTGAATATCAAAGATAGATTCTTTATTAAAATTTCAAATAAATTATGTTAGAAATAGATGGAAGTTATTTAGAAGGAGGAGGTCAAATATTAAGGACGTCTTTAGCACTTTCAGTAATTACTAATACTCCTATCAAGGTTTATAATATAAGAAAAAATAGACCTGAACCTGGATTAAAATCTCAACACCTTTATGTGATAAAAGCTTATAAAGAATTATTTTCTGCAGAATGTAAAGGTGATTTTATAGGATCTCAATCTATAGAATTCTATCCTTCAAAAGAATTAAAAAATAAAAGATTAAAGTTAGATATAGGAACAGCTGGTTCTATTGGTCTATTGTTACAGAGTCTTTTATTAGCACTTGTATTTGCAGTAAGAGAAGAGATAGAAATAGAAGTTACAGGAGGGACTTTTGGTAAATGGGCAATACCTGTAGATTACTATCCTCAAGTCGTTTTCAAACTGTTAGGTCTGAATTTGGAGTTGAAGATATTAAAAAGAGGTTATTATCCTAAAGGAGGAGGTAAAATTTTTTTGAGATTCTTTCCTCAAAGAAATCTTAAAAGGATAGAATACTTTGAGTTTTCTCCTATAAGAAAAGTAATAGCTAAAAGTATAGCTTCTTTAGATTTGAGAGAAAGAAAAGTAGCTGAAAGACAATTAGTACCTGTGAGAGAAGTTTTGTTAAAAAAGATCAGTGTTAAGTATGAAGAAAAAGTTGAGTATGTTCAGACACTTTCACCTGGTTCAGAGCTTCATCTATTGGGTTTGACTGAAAAAGATAACTTATTGTGGGCAGATTCTGTAGGAGAGAGAAAAAAGACTGCAGAAGAAGTAGCAAAAGAAGCTATTAACAAATTCTTATTTGAGATAGAAAACAAAGCTTGTGTTGATCTACATTTTGCAGATAATGTGGTTCCATATTTAGCTCTTTTAGGAGGCAAAGTTAAAACTTCAGAGATTACTAATCACACCAAAACCAATATTTGGGTATGTGAAAAATTTTTTGGCAAAATGTTTAAAGTAGATTATGAAAAAAAGATAATAGAAGTAGAAGATGGCAAAATCAGCCAACTCTAAAAGAATAATTTGCTTTCTGTCTGATTTTGGTTCAAATTCTGTATATGTAGCTGAGGTTAAAGGAGTAATTCTTTCTATTTATAAAGATGTTCAGATAATAGATTTAACTCACCAGATTTCCCCTCACAATATTTTAGAAGCAAGTTTTATATTAAAAAATACCTATGAATTTTTCCCCAAAAACACAGTATTCTTGACAGTAGTAGATCCTGGGGTTGGCACTGACAGAAAGATAATTTTAGTAAAGACAAAAAATTACTATTTCTTAGCTCCTGATAACGGTCTTATTTATGAGACTATAATTAAAGATGGAGTAGAAAAAATAGTAGAGGTAAAAAATAAAAAGTATTTTTTAAAAGAAGTCTCATTTACTTTTCATGCAAGAGATATATTTGCTCCGACACTTTCTCATTTTTTAAAAGATCTCAAAATGGAAAAATTAGGAGGAGTTTTAAATATAAAAGAAATAGTTCCTTTACATTTACCAAAACCTTTTATAAAAAACAACACCCTTTTTGCTCAGATAATGCATATAGATAACTTTGGAAATTTGGTAACTAACTTAGATGAAAAATTTTTTCTTTCATTCGTTAATAATAAAAAATTTTCAGCTTTTCTAAATAAAAAAAGAATAACTGAGTACTCCACAAACTATCTTTCTATTAAAAATAAGCCATTTTTTATAAAAGGAAGCTTTAAGACTCTTGAAGTAGCTTTAAGTAAGTTTTCAGCAAAAGAGTATTTTAAAGCAAAATTAGGAGATTTAATTAAGATAAAACTACAATGAATAAAGATATCTTGTTAAGAGATAGGTTACTTTACTCAGAATTCTGGTCTTTGATTAAAAAAGTAGGTAAAGCCATCACAGATTATAACATGATAGAAGAAGGAGACAGGATCTTAGTAGCAGTCTCAGGAGGGAAAGATAGTTTTTCTTTATTACATCTATTAGATTTTAGAAGAAAAATTTCGCCTGTAAAATATGAAATAATAGCCTGTTATGTGCATTATAATAGACCTGATGAATTTAAAGAAAAAATGAAAGAGTATTTTGAAAGATACCATTTTAAATACGTAATAAAAGATTTGGAGTTAATAGATAATAAAGATATGAAAAAAATAAAGTGTTTTTGGTGTTCATGGAACAGAAGAAAAGTTCTTTTTCAGACAGCTAAAGAATTGAATTGTAAAAAATTAGCTTTAGGTCATCACTTAGATGATATTGCTCAAAGCATCTTATTAAACTTAATCTTTCATGGAGAAATATCTTCATCACCTCCTTATTTAGAATTTTTTGGAGGTAGGTTAATAGTAATAAGACCTCTCTGTTATATTGAAGAAAAAGACATTCAAAAGCTCTCTAAATCTTTAAATTTTCCAGATTACGATATTAAATGTCCTGTAAAATTCGATTCTAAAAGAAATTTGATAAAAAATTTTATAAATTCTTTATCAAAAGACCACAGTAATGTAAAGATAAACATATTCAAAGCATTGAGAAACATAAGAGAAAGATTTTTAACTTAATATGAATAAATATATCTTGATAAATCTTTAATTTTTTGGAAAATAAATATTAGTTTGATTTTTAAAAGGAGGTGTAAAGATGGTAAAAGCAGTGGTCTTAGTCCAATTAGTAGCAGGTGAAGAAAAGCAAGCTCTTTCAAGGATCTCTAAACTTAAAGGAGTAAAGTCTGTGGATGGAGTATTTGGTTCTTGGGATGCTATAGTAGAAGTAGAATCTGAAAGTATTGAAGAATTAGCAAAGTTTGTATGCAGTAAGATTAGAAAGATAGAAGGAGTGGCAAATACTGAAACTTTAATTAAAGTTTCTCTTTAAAAATTGAATGAATATATTTTTTTATTATTTTTTCTATCTTTTCTTATAATATTGCTCTTCCTTTTTAAAAAATACTCCTTTAATAAAGATTTCTTAGAACAAATAAAGATTTTAACTCAGACTCAATCAGAGATAAAAAGGATATTGACTCAACAGGATGCTTTTAAAGAAGATTTACACAGAGTTTCTTTGCAAGTCAAAGAACTTCAATCTGGTTTAAAAGAGGATTCTTTTAAATTAAAAGAAGAGCTCTTAAAAGACCTCCTTAAGACTCAAAAAATTATAGAAAATTTCAAAACTGTCTTTGAAGAAAGAGAAAAAAAGAAAGAAGAGATTGAAGAACTAACAAAAAAGATTTATGAATCTCTTATTGGTGCAAGAAAAAGGGGTTTAGCAGGAGAAAATATTTTGAAAGAAGCTTTTAGCCAATTAAAGACAGCTGATTTAATCGAGTACGATTTTAAAGTTAAAGGCAAGACTGTTGAATATGCTTTGATTTTGCCTAACAAGAAAAGGATAGCTATAGATTCTAAATGGCCAGCTTATGAACTTTTAGAAAGGTTAAATTCTGAAACTGATAACGAAGATAAAGAAGAGATCTTGAGAAAAATAGAAGAGAATGTGATAAAGAAGGTTAAGGAAGCAGCTCAATATATAGATCCAGCTTTAACAGCCAACCAAGTTATAGTAGCTTTGCCAGACAGTGTATATTTTTTGTGTAAAAAAGCTCATTTAGAAGCTCAAAAACAGAATGTATTGTTGATACCTTATAGTTTGGGGACTCCTTTTGTGTTAGCTCTTTATAAACTCTATTTGGAGAATGCTTACTCTATAGATTTAGTTGATTTAAGAAGTTATCTTCAAAAGATGGAATCCGATCTCAAGCTACTTTTAGAGATATTAGAAAATAGACTTGTAAAATCTAAAGTAATGTTAGAAAATGTTTGTTCAGATTATAGAAATATATTAGGAGATATGTTAAGGAACATTCAATATTTAAAAAAGATCTCTTTAAAAGATGAAGATAAAGATAAAAGTTATTCCTAATTCTAAAAAAATAAGAATAGAAAGATTAAATTCTGATGAATTTAAAGTCTATCTTACTCAAAAGCCCCAAGATAATAAAGCAAATGAACAACTTTTAGAAGTCCTCTCAGAATTTTTAAATGTAAAAAAGAGTAACATAAAGATTCTAAAAGGTCTTCATTCAAGACAAAAACTTATAGAGATTCTTTGAAAGTAATTAGACTTTTAAATACATTTCTTATAGAAGAAGGCAATGTTAAATTTGGGTTCACTATAAAACCTATAGATTTTTCTTTTTATAATTCTGAGAGAGAAAGAAATTTTAGAAAGTTACTTAAAGATATCAGAATAAATCCATTCAAAATCTTTGAACCTATTCAAGAGCATTCTGACAGAATAAGTTATGTATCTAAAGGTTCTTATGAAATTCTCAAAACAGATGCTCTGTATACTTTTGAAAAGAATCTTTTGTTAACTGTAAAAACTGCAGATTGTTTTCCTTTATTTTTTTGGAATAAAAATACAGTAGGTATAATTCATTGTGGATGGAGATCTTTAAAAAAGGGGATAATTAAGGATTTGTTTAAATATATAAGAGCAAACAAGACCCAATTTTTTATAGGACCTGGAATCAGAGAATGCTGTTATAGAGTAGGAAAAGAGTTTTATGATTTTTTTAAAGACTTTATAGATAAAAGAAATAAAAACCTTTATTTGAGTCTACCTAAATTTATAATATCTGAACTTACAAAGAACAAGGTAAGTTTAAAAAATATAATTGACTCTAAGCTCTGTACATTCTGTAGAGAAGATCTATTTTTTTCTTATAGAAGAGGAGATGTTAAAAAAAGAATGTTAAGTTTTATAATTAGAGTATGAAAGAAATAATCGATAGATTAAAAAAAGGTAAAGTCTGTGTGTTAACAGGAGCAGGTATTTCACAGGAATCTGGGATTCCAACATTCAGAGGGAAAGGAGGTCTATGGGAAAAATATGATCCTCAAATTTATGCTACTATGCCTCAAACTTTATTTACTTTTTTAAGATCTCCTCAAAAAATAGTTGACTTTGTCTCAGATTTTTACAGAGTATTATTAAATTCAAAGCCAAATTTTGCTCATATATTTATAAGTGAGTTAGAGAAAAAAGGTCTTATTGAAGGGATAATAACTCAGAATATAGATGATCTCCATCAGAAAGCTGGCTCAAAAAAAGTCTGCCAAGTCCATGGAAATGCTTTTGAATTCTTGTGTGTAAGGTGTGGCTATAAAGAAAAAAAGAACAAAGAACAAATAGAAGAGTTTTTAGAGAAAATAAAAAAAATTAAGAGCAAAAGATTTAGACTGATAAATGAATTTATGAGATTCGTGGGGAGATGCAAAAAGTGTAAATATAGGTTAAGACCAAACGTAGTCTTTTTTGGAGAAAGTCTTCCTCAAAAAGAGTTAGAGACCGCTTTAAGCTGGTTAAAGAGTGCAAAAACACTTTTAGTGATTGGAACTTCTGGAGTAGTCTTTCCAGTAGCAGAGTTCCCTTATTACGCCAAGAAGAATGGCAGTTTTGTAATTGAGATAAATCCAGAACCTGGTTTTGAAAAGATCGCAGATTTAGTTATCAGAGAAAGAGCACAAAAATTTTTTGAAAAGTTAGCAGAAAAATTTTAGATAGTTTTAGTAGCAAATATTAAGTAACCTGTATGAGAAGGCATCTGTTGTTCTGGGCGGGTTTTACCTTCTCTTACTAAAATTCTTCTTACCAGAACTTCTATAGTCTCAATATTTACAAATCCTTTTTCTTTTAAACTTATTACAAATTTTTCAGTTTGATTTACAGTAGGTAAAATACTAGCACATCTAAAACCAGGTTTTAAAGCTTTGTAAACT
>Ga0190309_1000122_pt1 | contig 25440 bp, 26 predicted proteins | sample 48700767_MG_FD_161656 | JGI IMG/M metagenome (GOLD analysis project Ga0190309, IMG submission 161656) | Hydrothermal vent sediment bacterial communities from Southern Trench, Guaymas Basin, Mexico - 4870-07-6-7_MG | ecosystem: Environmental > Aquatic > Marine > Hydrothermal vents > Sediment ... | reverse complement strand
TTTACATTATTAACTTTTTTCGTTGAAACCGTAAGTACTTTTTTGATATTGCTGGCTGTCATGAAACCTATTGCATTATTTTTTAGCTTTAATTTTCGATACACTTCGAACAGATCCTCTTCTGGCTTTTCGCTACTGTAGTTTTTATGTACTTGAAGTATAACAACCGTGTCTGAAACGGCGAATCCTCCATTTACTACTGCGGAACTGAGAAATTGAAATTTATCTGGTAAGTTTATTATTGCAACGTTTTTTCCATCCGTTTCCGAAAAACTCACTTTTACGCTTAACTCTTCCATTCACAACCATCTCCTTGAAATCATGTTGTAAAAAAGGTTTTCAATTAAGTATTGTACATGGATTCCCACAAAAACATATAACGGAAGTGTAATCAAAACAAGAAATAGAAATGAAACGAGATACATTATTTTTAGTGCCTCCTGTATGTAACATGTATCTTTCGGTATTTCGCCGTTTCCTAAGGTGTAGTAACCTATTTTTTCAAGTTTTATACAGAGACCTCCGGCTAGCGCTGACATAGGCCAGCCACTATTCGGACTTTCTGTTTTTGAATGGTTCCTTTTAGCAATTTTTGCAGACATGTACCAATTTTTACGTAGCAAAGCTGTTGCCAGTATAATAAATAGTACCGACAGTCTCGCTGAGATCCAGTTTGCTAAGTCGTCAAGCTTAGCTGAAAACCACCCGACATTCTTGTATCTTCGATTCTTGTATCCTACCATGGCATCTAAGGTGTTTACTGCGCGATAGGCGAGTGCGGCAGGTATACCCGCGATGCCGAAAAAGAGGAGTGGAGAAAAGATGCTATCAACAATGTTTTCAGAGATACTTTCTATAGTAGCAGAGATAATGTGTTCCTTATCGAGATTCTTAACATCTCTACTTACAATCATTGCCACATTTTTCCTTGCACCCTCGAGATCGCCTCTTTTTAGGCATTCCATTATAGGGGTTGCATGTTGTTTCATGGATTTAATTGCAAAAGTTGTTTTAAACATGAATGCTGAAAGAATTATCCATGCTATTTCTCCAGTAAGCTTTCTGACTGCTACAAGAAGCAACGTGAAACTCAAAGTAAAAATAATGATTATCGAAACTCCTAAGATAACTCCGAGTATTTTTTCTAGTCTTTCATTACCTCGTGGAATTTTTTTATCAATAAAGGAAATAACTTTACCCATCCACACAACCGGATGAAGAACGTAAGGTGGCTCTCCTAGTGTGAGGTCGATAAGAAACCCTAGAAATATTACCGTCGCCGCAATAATCACAATGTTGTTCACGGCAGTCACATTTCTCCGTTTTTTGGCTTTTTTATATGTGTCAAAATAATGTTCATAGCTTCTATTAGTTTATCATTTTTCTCCGGTGTTTTTATTGCAAATCGTGTATATTTTTCGCATGGAGGCCCGAAAGATGTACAGTCTCTTACCAAGATTTTCCATTTTAACATAGTTTTTTTGAACTCTTGACTGTTAATTCCTAAACCATCTATGCGTACGAAGAAGAAATTTGCATCAGGGTATATAGGCTTATAGAATTTTGTTTTCTGCAAAGTGTCAAATATTCGATTTTTCTCAGGCTTTATAGCCTTGATTGCTTTTTCCAAGTGATCATAGCATTCATTTATGAGTTTTGATGCTACAAGTTGCGCAATAGTGTTTACGTTCCACGATAGCCGTGCATTTTCCATATATCTGATTATTGGTTTGCTTCCGATGCCGTAACCTACTCTAAGACCTGGAATTGCAAACGATTTTGTAAGAGAACGAATTATGAAGAGATTGTTATGGTTCTCCACCTCTTGAATACATGAAAAGTTGTTTGGACTTTCTACAAAATCGATGAAGGCTTCATCAAGAAATACTAATATTTCTCTTTTTTCACATTCTTCTACAAATTCTAATATTTTCTTTTTTGTTTCAACTTTACTGGTTGGGTTATTAGGATTGCAAAGGAAAACCGCTTTAATTGAACGGTCAATTTTTTCGAAGAGTTCTTCAAAATTAATTTTAAAACTGTTATCTTCACTTAGTGGGAAATATATTATACGTGCTCCTATAAATCTACATGAAAAAGAATATTCTTCAAAAGTAGGTTGCGGTATAATAACCTTATTTCCTCTTTCCAGAAATACTTCTGAAAAAAGCCTTATTAATTCTACAGACCCTCCTCCAACAATTATTTGATCAACAGAAATATCAAAGTGGTTTGAAATTGCCTCTTTCAACCGCACTGCTGAATCATCGGGGTAATGTTGTATCTTATCGACTGCCTCTAAGAAGAACTGTTTTAGTTCGACGGGTGGTCCGAGAGGGTTGATATTACTGCTAAAATCTTCGACATCACCATATTGCCAAATATCGCCGCCGTGTTGAGGTCTAGTCAAGCTTAAAATTTCTCGTCTCACTTTTCGTTCTATATCCATCAACCCACAACCTTTAATAAAGAATTATCGCAAAGGTCTCTTTGGAACAACAAAGGTCTCATTTCCATTTCTCATTACGGTCGCTTCTACGCCATAAACCTTTCTAATGAGTTCTTCGGTGATCACTTCTTCTGGTCGTCCAAAGGATACTATTTTCCCGCTATTAAGTATTATTATTCGGTCGCAGTATTTAGACAGCAGATTCACGTCGTGGGATGCGGCGATTATCGTTATTTTCCTTCTTGAGAGTTCTTTAAGGTACTCCATCACCTCTAACTTATACTTTAAATCTAAATGGGCACTAGGCTCATCAACCAACATTACTTTTGGCTTTTGCGCTACTGCTTTTGCAAGCAACGCTCGTTGTTTTTCTCCACTACTTATTTCACTTAGCTTCCTGTCTGCCAAGTGATGTATTCGAAAAGTTTTCAGTACTTCTTCCACTATTTGCTCATCCTCTTTACTTTCCCACCAAATACCTTTAACATATGGATATCTGCCCAAAAACACGAAGTCTGAAACCGTGAGGTTAAATTCACTTGAAAGTTCGGTTGGGACGCTTGCACAGATTTGCGCAACCTCTATAAGTTTCAATTTATCTATACGTTGACCGTCTACGTAGATGACGCCAACTCGAGGTTTTAACACACCACTAATACATCTTAAGAGGGTTGTTTTCCCAGATCCGTTAGGTCCAATTAACCCTAAAAATTCTCCTCTTTGTACTTCAATTGTTATGCCATCTAAAACCTTAACACTTTCATAGTAGAAAGTAACGTCCTCTATCTTTATTATTACAGCACCTTCATACAACATATTCTTTCCCTCTTTTAATTAGTAAATACGCGAAAAATGGAACCCCGATTAACGATGTTATCGCTCCAACAGGTAATTCTACTGGTTTTAATACGGTTCTCGCAAGTATATCAGCTATCATGAGAACATTCGCTCCCACAAGCATTACGGTTGGCAGTAAAATCCTATGGTCACTACCCATAAGAATTCGAGCAATATGAGGTACAACAAGCCCTAGGAAGCCTATTATGCCAGTAAACGCAACACATACGCTAGTGAGTAATGATGTTATGATTATCATGAGTCTTTTGAAAGAGTGCACATCGAGCCCTGACTGCATGGCCTGTTCGTCTCCGAGAAGAATGACATTAAGTTCACGGGCATATAGAAGGACTATTATTGAAAGCGACAAGGAGGGAACAAAAATTATCCAAACAACTTTCCACGATACGTAAGCGAAACTTCCAAAAAGCCAGAATAGAGCACCGTGGAGTTTCTCTCCACCTAGTACTAGGAAGATTGTCGTGAAAGATGAGAAAGCTATACCAACTATAACTCCTGCAAGAACATAACTTAATGTCATTCCTCCTGAAGCTTCTGCCAAAAACATTGTTAATAAAAATGCGAGAAGAGCCCCCAAGAATGCCACAAGTGGAATAGTGTAAAATGGGATTTTTACTATGGTTATTCCTGCAAACATCGCAAGACATACTCCAAATGCAGCTCCCGATGATACACCAGTTATGTAGGGGTCAACGAGAGGGTTTCTAATTATCGCTTGCATGACTGCCCCGGCGATTGAGAGGCCTATTCCAACGCCAATTACACATATGGCTCTTGGCAACCTTATATGGTAAACTATTAGTTCATTTATGTTGCTCACTCTACCTCCATTCTTTAAAACATTTATGAGAGAAGTAAGTGCTTCTGAGAAACTCATTTCAACAGGTCCCAAAGTTAACGATAAAATAAATAAAATAAATAGGGTAGATAGCCCAATTACAGTTACCATGACTAATCTTAATATTTTTTGCCTTACTATAGATTCACCCATCTCCGCTCACTGCAATTCAGTTATACGCATAGACAGGCAAAGTCGATGTGGTAAAGACCGCTGTTAAGAATGTGGAAGGTAAATAGTCGGTGTAATTGTCACCAATAACGTTAGGAATTTCTGTTGTATGGAATATGTCTGGATACAAGATTCTTGCCAGTAACTCTACTGCTTCAACAACTCTTACGCTCGGTCTTAAGAAAATATTTTCTCCTTGCCCTATTAGGATGTATACTTTATTATTTTGCACTGCTGGTGTTGAGTTCCAAAGAGCGTCATTTTTCAACGAATTTATAATATCTTCTGGTTCTTCTCCCATCATTGTCGCCGTAACTAAAATTACATCCGGCTTTCGAGCTACGATTTCCTCTAGGCTCACAGTAGGCCAGCCGCTGAGATCAGCAAATACATTTACTCCTCCTGCTAAGTATATGATGCGAGATAAGAAGGTATCGTTGCCGCAAGTGTAAACTGGGTTAAGCCATAGTGCAAATAGCACTGAAGATTTGTTCTCTACGTCTTTAACTGCAGATTGCACATCATTTATTCTGTTTGTCATGTCCTTGACCAGTTTATCTGCTTTATTCTTCTCACCTGCTATCTTTCCGACTAAGCGTATGTTGTCATAAATTTCATCTATCGTTTTACCAGGATAGAGAGCGACCGCAGTTATGTTTAAAGAATCCAATTGTCCGGCAAGATCCTGGTGAGCTGATACTCCTGCATCTAATAGTACAAGATCAGCGTTTAATTTAACGATTTTTTCGAGATTTGGATTCCAATAGCCACCTATACTCTCAATTGTTCCATTTTCACGCATCTCAACAACTTCCGGCGGATAGTCGCAATAATCGGTTACGCCAACAACTTTATCGCCAAGATCCAGTGCGAATAGCAGTTCAGTAATAGATGGAGCTGTTGAAACTATTCTCTGTGGTTTTTCTTCTACGATTACAGTTCTATTTAGTGCATCGGTTATTGTAATGGGATATTTTGGTCCGAATATTATTCCGCTTTTCCACGCCATCCATGTGCCTGTTGATATAGCTGCTATGGCTACTATGACTATTATTATGATGGCAAGTTGTCTTTTGTTAAGAACCGTACCTACCACCCCTCGTAGGATAATTTATCCTAATATGCACGTAATAATATTTAAGCTTATTGCCAATGATCCCTGCCACGTCCAACCTCTTAACAGCTTATTGAAAACGTTAGTTCGCAGTCTTTCAATAATTAAGGTCTATACACTATCATCCAACTATTACCATGCTTGTCTAATAGAGGATCTTCGTAACGCTTGGTACACGTATATCATACTAGTATGAATGAAAACGGTTATCCTAGGTATGCGTGTAGTTGGAAAAACCAGTTGTTAAAAATAAGCATGATCCTACATAGCCCTGATGTGGTTCCCATTAAATGCTGGATAATAACATAGGTACATGCAGCTGATCATATACTTGTTTGCGCAACATTCGAATTGTCCTCATAAAATCATCTTTTTGGTTTTTAGGAAAATTTACGGATGATTGATGGTTTATAAAACTGTGACTTGTCTTTCCAAATTGTGTTGGGTTTTTAAGTTTATAGCTTGAATTATGTTTTTAGATTTGAGTTTTAACTTCCGTTATTTCAAGGCTTACATCGATTGCTTTAACTGAATGAGTAATATACCCAGAGGAAAGTATATCTGCTCCCGTTTTTGCATACTTCTCTACATTTTCAGGAGTTATTCCTCCCGATACCTCGATTAAAACCCTATTTCTTAATCCTTCTTCCTTTAATTTCCTTATTGTTTCTTTTATTTTGTCTGGTTTCATGTTATCTAACATTATGATATCTACTCCCTCTTTGGCGGCTATTAAAGCATCCTCTATTTTTTGTACTTCTACTTCTATCTTTTTGGTAAAACTTGCTGCTTTTTTAGCTCTTTTTATGGCTTCTTTAACTCCCCCAGCAATTACAATGTGATTGTCCTTAATTAGAATGCAATCATCTAGTCTTAACCTGTGTGTGTCTCCTCCACCTATTCTAATAGCTTTTTTGTCAAAATATCTGAGACCGGGAGCAGTTTTTCTTGTCCCAGCTATTGTGATTTTTGGGTTCACTTTCCTTGCTTTTTTAACCATTTTATGCGTGAGGGTTGCTATTCCGCTCATTCTCATAAGTAGATTTAGAACTGTTCTCTCGCATATTAAAATGGATTTTGCTGGGCCCTCTATTTCCATAATAACTGTTCCAGCATCTACTTTGCTTCCATCGCTAACTACACTTCTAACATTTATGTCAAGTTCTTTAAAAAGTATGGAAGCTTCTTCTATGCCAGCTATTATACCTGGCTCTTTTGCAATTATTTGAGCCTTAGCTACAAGATTTTCTGGAATAATTGACTCCGTAGTTATATCTCCAAACCCTATATCCTCTTCTAACATTCTTCTAAGCTTTTCTCTAATTATTAGGTGAGGTGTGGACATTTTGACAACACCCTTAGAGACTTATGTACACATTGTCGGCATGGTTTTAAAGTTATATTGCATCTGGCTTCGATGCTTACTCCACATTTCATTTTCTCAACCATTTTGTTGAACCCCTTAAAATCCAAGATTTAAAATTTAAATTAGCAGTCATTTAAATGACCATCATATTAATTGATAATAAAGTATCAGAGTCGGATGGTTAAAAATGAAGATTATAGCCGTTGAATATGCTCTTGGAGGTTTTTGCCGAGAAGAACTTGCTGAAGAAATACTTCTTGAAGGATATGCGATGCTTCGAGCCCTAATAGAAGATCTGAAAAGAGCAGGATACGATGTTCTGACTACTGTTGATTCTAGAGTTTTAGAATACTGTCAATTAGCAGCTGATGAAATTATTACTGTGCCTAGAGGAAGAAATCCTCTTAAACTTCTCGAACCTTATTTAACACATGTTGACGGAGTAATAGTTATAGCTCCCGCCTTTAAAGAGGCACTACACAATATAACACGTTTCTTTGAAGGAAAGAGTATAAAGGTTCTTGGTTCATCATCGAATGCAGTTAAAATATGCTCAAATAAATACGCAACGTATAATGTTTTAAAAAGGGCTAAGATATCGATTCCAAAAACTTTCCTTGGCTTATTTGATGAAGATATGGAGTCTTTGGAAAGTGAGGCTCTAAAAATAGGGTATCCGATTGTTGTGAAGCCTGTTGATGGAGTTGGTTGCGCGGGGCTCTCAATGGTTAACAAGAAAGAAGAATTAGAGGTTGCTGTAGAGAGAGTTAGAGGCGAAACACATGAGGATTGTTTTCTGATTCAGGAGTACTTGAAGGGAGATCATGCAAGTGTTAGCCTCATTAGTGACGGTGAGAAAATCGCTGCATTGGCATTAAATGCGCAGTATATTAAGCTTGGATCACCTGCTGAGGGAGCGTCCTATGAAGGCGGTCATACGCCTTTTAATCACCCTCTAGAGTCCTTAGCCGTAAAGGAAGCGATAAAAGCTGTGAAGGCGATTGATGGGTTGAAAGGTTACGTGGGAGTGGATTTAGTGATTACAAGTAAAAGACCTGTTGTAGTGGAGGTTAATCCTAGACTTACAACTTCTTATCTTGGGCTTCGAGAGATTTTAAATGTAAATGTTGGGGCTGAAATTGTAAAAGCTTCATTTGGACTTGGAGTACCAACTAGCATTGAAAGAAAAGGTTACGCAATTATAGGGAAAGTTCGTTTTGATGAGAAATTTGCACTTAGTAGTGAGAAAATTAAGGCTATCGGTGAAATAGATGGTGTTATATCTCATATACTTATTCCAAAAACCTATTTACGTTCAGGTGAAGACATAGCGGTTGTTGTTGCCCGAGGTAAAAGTTTAGAAGAAGCAAAGCAGCACTTCGAAGATATTAAACAGAAGATTTACGAAGTTTTAAGCTCATAGGAAGCCTTCTTTTTCTAGGTCGTTGATTGTGATATTTTGGTTGTGTAATGCTGTTGCTACAAGAACTCCTGCAACGCCTATATCCCTTAGTTTAAGTAAGTCGTAGATGTTTTTTACGCCTCCTCCAACTAAAATTGAAGCTTCCACGTTTTCGACAACTTCTCTTATAAATGATAGGTTAATTCCCTTGCTAGTGCCTACACGTGACAGATCAAGAACTATGAACTCCTTGACTCCCATATCCTTAAAACTTAACATAACCGTTAATGGGTCCCTTTCCTTAACTTCTTCACATAAACTAAGCAGTTTTCCTCCATAAAGATCAATACTTACAACTAGGTTTTCTGAGTATGAACGTGCAGCTTCTCTTAAAAATTGAAGGTCACGTAGAGTCTCGGTGCCAACTATAACTTTTTCTACACTGTGTTTCAGAAGTTTTTTAAATTTTTCAAGGCTACTTACGCCAGCATCAACCATGAGAGACAAACCTGTCTTGCCAATGTTTTCATAAAGAGAGTAGTAGGGTTCACCACCTGCTATGGCGTCAAGATCAGCAAGGTAGAGTTCCTTGAATCCCATATTTCTGAAAGTTTTTGCAACTTCCAGTGGATCAGTTGAAGGACATATCTTGCTTTTAATGGGTTTATATTTCTCCCTTTGCCCCGCTATAGCGTGAACCACAATGCCGCCCTTTACATCAATGACAGGAATAACCCTCATATCGAACCCTCCATGTCATCAGTGACAAGAATGTTTGTTTCAAATTAAAACTTATATTCTCAATAAACTGTAAAATTCTTACTTTGATAGAAATATTATATCGCACATTGCTTTACTGCGAGTGTTAACGGGTTATTGGTGTGAGAATATGGTTTATGTAGCTGGTTTTGATATTGGTGGAGCGAACACTAAAGTATCATTGGTAAAAGTTGAAAATGGAATTCTTAGGGAAATACAAACAGCAAAAAAATATTTTCCGATATGGAAAGCTGGAAAGGATAAATTAGTGAACATATTACGGGAAATTACGGATGAAGTTATGCATGGTGTAAAGCTTGAAGCAGTTGGTGTAACTATTACCGCAGAGCTTTCTGATGCTTATTGGTGTAAGAGAGAAGGAATAAATCACGTTTTAGACTGTGTTGAAAAGATCTTCAAAAATTTACCGATATACGTTTTGAACTGCGATGGTGGACTGTTAACTGTTGAGGAAGCTAGGAAAGAGTTTTTGAAGGTTGCTGCAGCTAATTGGGCAGCTACAGCTTGGATGATTTCACGAATCATGAAAAATTGTATAGTTATTGATGTGGGCAGCACAACAACAAGTATAATACCAATATTGGAAGGAAAATGTGCTGCTTCTGGGAAAACTGACTTGGAGAAGCTTATGTGCGGTGAACTTGTCTATACTGGAAGTTTAAGAACCAATGTAGCTGCAATAGTCGATAAGATACCTATTAGGGGGAACTACGCGAGAGTTTCTTCGGAGCTTTTTGCTCTTTCTGGAGATGTCCACCTAATATTAGGCAATATACGTGAAGAGGACTATACGACTGAGACTGCTGATGGAAGAGGTAAAACCAGATTGGAAGCGATGGCAAGATTGGCTAGGGTTGTATGTGCCGATATAGAGATGTTAGGTGAAGAGGAGATTGAAGATATGGCAAGGTACATTTATGATAAGCAGATAGATCAAATAGCTGAAGGTTTAAGACAAGTATATAGCAGGTTAAAACCGAAGATTCGTGAAGAAATACCAGTTGTCACTGTGGGGCTAGGTGGGGAATTTCTTGCGAAAAGGGCTGCTGAGAGAGTTGGTTTCAAAAAAATTATTAGTTTGGAAGATTTTCTTGGGGTTGATGCTTCAATAATAGCGCCTGCTGTCGGAGTTGCTTTGATGGTTGCCGATAAACTCGTAGGTCTAAAAGATATAAAAATATGGGAACTTAACACAAGTAAAGGGTGACGTTTTTGAAATTTGTTTTGAAAATTGGAGGATCTCTATTAAACTACAGAGAAAGCTTAAATGAATTATGTAATGTTCTAGGTAAGCTTGCTGCAAAATATAAAATGCTTATAGTGCCAGGTGGAGGAGATTTTGCCGATTTAGTGAGAAGTATCGATAAGATTTTTGGCTTATCTCCCTTAGCTTCACATAGAATGGCTATACTTGCAATGGATCAATATGGAATACTTCTAGCTGATATTACTCCAAACTCCACAATTATTCATACGCTTAACGATGTTGAAAAGGTTTGGGAAACAGGAAAGTTACCAATTTTACTACCTTCACGTTTACTTTTTACTTCAGATGAACTTCCTTCTTCGTGGGATGTAACCTCGGACACAATTAGTGCATATATAGCAAAGCTGCTAAGGATCGAGAAATTGATTTTGGTAAAGGATGTTGATGGAATCTTTACAAGGGATCCTAAAAAATATTCAGAAGCAATTTTATTAGAAGAAGTAACACCTGAAGAGCTCATAGATATGAGAACTTGCATAGACGCTTTCCTACCTAAATTTCTGCTTTTAAGAAAGGGAATGTTTTGTTACGTTGTTAATGGACTGTATCCTGAAAGAGTTAAACAAATCTTGGAAGGAAAGAAGACGATAGCAACCATCATTAAAGCATGAAAGAGTTCATATTTAATAATACTTCTGATAAACAGGCCTAAAAGATTAGACAGGGAAATAAAAACATCCCCTTCACTAATACCGACCGCATTTAACTGTTGTTTCGATGATTTTAGTCGCTTCATTTGAAACAAAACACGAATAATTGAGAAATGAAATTAAAATTGATCATTATATCAACTCTCACTATTTAACGGAAGAAGATTAAGTTCTATTTCGCGTTTTCATCTTTAAACATTTAAAAACACAACCATCTACATTAAATTTACGATAAAAAGAAGTAAAGATTATTTTTATTTATGACATGCTTAAATACTTTAATAACAATTTTTTCTTGGTGAAGTACGTGACATCATCTTTGAAGGAAGAATTTCTAGAACTACTTGAAAAAGATAAGAAGTTCAGGTATGCTGTTGCAGGTTACTTAGGTTTATCTGAAATTCTAAAAAGGCTTGACGGAATGAAAGAAAGCATGGTCAGGTTAGGAGAAGAACAAAAAAGACTACGAGAGGATTTTAACAAGATGCAAGAAAATTTCAATAAAATACGAGAAGATTTCAATAAGATGCTTGAAATAATGGATGAAAGATTTAGGAGATTTGATAAGAGAATTGAGAAAATTGAGAGGGAAATTAAATACACTAGAAGCAGATTGGAAAGCAGGTTAGACAAAATTTCTTTAAGTGTTGAAGACGATGCACGTGTAATTATTGAGTATCACCTCAAGAAAAGAGGTATAGACATAAAGTTGGGTGAGTTGGTGCTTCCGGATATGCAAGTAAATATTTACGGTACATCAGATAATATATGTGTGATCGGAGAAGTAGAGACTAGGGCAGGAGTTTCTCTCTTAAATGAATTAAAAAGGAAATATAAACAGCTTAGAGAGAAATATCCAGAGTATCTTAGGAAAAATGTAATTCTTGTAATTTATACATTATCGCCAACTTATGATTTAATTGAAAAAGCGAAAAAGGAAAATATCTGGCTGTTAAGGGCAACAACGGAGTTCGCAAGATTGAATCTATAAATCTGAGAAAACTTCTTTTGAAAGCGGTTAACATATATAGAATTGTTTAAAATCTTGTTTAAGTCATTAACAAGAGAATTGCCTTCAAACTTCTTAGATTTCCTCTTTGCGCATATCTCTGTTTTATTTTAAATCTCTAAAACTTGTGACTTTTATTAAACATAACTATTAAAATTAGCAGCCTGTTCCTTCTAAGACCTTTTGACTACCCCGTCAATTATCTTAAAACTTTGGTAGATAAATGGTTAATTTCAAGTCTTCGCATAGCAAAGCTATTAAGGTAAATATCTATTATATTGCTCTAGCGGGATATATTTTTAATTCGGTTTTTGAGTTCCAATATTCTTTCTCTGCTTACTCTTCCTTTGACGCGATCACCTATGCATGCTGCAGTTCTAAAACCTATGACATCTGCTCCTAGTTCGTAAACTTTTTTAATGTCTTCTTTGCCTAGAGATCCAGCTATAGCTGCCATAAATCCGTGGTCATGAACTTTATCTATAAATGATGAGAGTTGTTGGTCATTTAGGAAAGAGAAAATCTTTTTCCCATCTTTAATCTTGGTGTCTATCATTGCTACATCTGCTTCTACTTGCCTGACGATTTCGGGTATTAGCATGGGGTTAAGACAATTCGCTCGTTGATAATCAGCATAACCGGCGATCACGACTTTGACATCAGGCATAATTTCTTTAACAGCTCTACATGCTTCTCTAGCGAGAATAAGAGCTGAATCGAAGTCTTTTGGACCATACATTCCTAGCTTTACATAGTCTACCTCGCAGACAGCAGCTCCAAGAGCTGCTAAGGAAACCGTGCCAGGAAGATTTGGAACGTCCCCTATGGCGGCGCTGACCTCAAATTCTCTAGGCACAACCTCTCTTACCGATCTTATAATTCTTGGGAAATGTGCCCCGAGGGAGCCTTCAGCTGGATTTTTAACATCGATGATGTCAGCTTCGCCGAAAACTGCTTCCATGGCTTCATCTTTATTTGTGACACTGACTAAGAGTTTCATGGCTTATAACCTCTAAAACTTCAGACTCTTCTTCATCAAGATTTCATTTGAGATGCTTTAAATACTTTTTCCATAATAATATTTATGTCTCCGGCATAAAATTTACGTGGAAGGATGCTAAGATGAGTAGTCAAGAATATTCTTCGAATATAGAGAAAGAGTTGTCGAGTTGGCCTGTTATATCGCTTATTTTTGCGATGATTATTTTGTATGGTGTTGGGCTTTATGCAATTGTTAGCGTATTGTTGCAAAACCCTCTAGCAGTTGTTATTGTGTTACAGTTTTTAGGTGCGATGTGGGCTACTATTGTGTCGTATTCAAAACTAATAGCTGCGCTTATACTTTCGTTGATTTTGATTACGATTGGTTTAATGATTTTCATACTTAAACTAATAGCGAAAATTGGAAAAGAAGTTACGACGGTTCTCTTCTATTCGGGAACCAGTGGTTCTTCTCTTTATAGGAGCTTTATCTTTTCTTATTGGAGTTTTCATACTTGCAATTGTTTTCGTAGCTCTTGGAGCTTTGTTCCTATTTCTAGTTATTCGTTGGAAGGATAGAATTCGTCTTGCTGGCAGCTTAATAGAACTTTCAGCGAAAGCTGTTAGTGATGAACCAGAAATTATAGGCGTGTCAATGATTTTTTCGATATTTGCTTTTACGTCGGCAATAGTTGGCATTGCAGGAACTATATGGATATATTATGTTTCCTCTTCTTACTTTGATTCTGAAACCATCGGAGGCATTCTAGCTTTTCTTTACGATTTGGTTTATGCTTGGGTTGTTTATGCTGCGATGTATTTTTCAAATGGAATAATTGTAGCAATCGTTGACGACTGGTATAGAAGCCCATCTAAGGATCAAGCATGGCTTGCGAAGGGAACAAAACGTGTGTTAAAATCTGTGAACCCAATAATTAAGCTCGGCTTTGTAATGGCGCTTCTAGACACCGTGGCAAGGTATGCGAGAAACATTAGAATGGAGCAAGCTAAGAAAAATCCTGTGCTGATTGTTGCTTTAATTTTCTTTAAAATAGCTTCCGCATTAGCATATGGGCTCGCTCAGTTTGTAACCTTCTTCGCTTTACCAGCAATGATTATAGAAGGTAAAGGATTCAAAGACTCCATTAAAAGGTCTTGGGACCTAATAAAGAACCATTTCATCGACATCATTATTTACGTAAGCGGTGTAAGTGGCGTTTACATGTTCTTCATATTCATAATGATACTACTATACGGCGTTTCTGGATATCTGGTCGGAATGTTCATATTGGTTCCAATACTTGGGATCTCAGAGGATCTAATGGTTGTAGCAGGTATATTGACCGCCATTGGCTTCTTGGTATTCGGGTTTATACCAGCTTACGTAATGGTTCGCCCATTACAAGTAGCATATAAAACATTACTCTACGAATATGCTCTTGACAGAGAACATGGATTTGCACTCCCATCACGTATACCTGAAGAAATTAAAGAAGAATTTGAAGCAATAATAGCAAAACCACCATTAGTAAAAACAATGTTCAGACAAAACAATCCTTAATACTCGGTGGAACCTCCAAAAATCAAATAACCTATTTACAATAAATTCATATTGACTGAAAATTCTAAAAGAACCAGAAGCTTTCACAGAACAGGAAATGTATTTTTCTTTATCTTTTTAGCTGTTTTAAAAGTTCTTGTTTACCCTTTTCGTAAACCTCTACACACTCAGCTATTTCTTCTTTGTTAACAGATTCTTCCATGTAGTCAGCCTTTTTTCGTAATTCATATAGGAAACGCAGACTTTTAGCTGCGTTTTTTAATCCTAATGTTTCTATAGAATTAGCTAGCTTATCGTCCCTTCTGGGAATTGACCATTGAAGTTTTCGTAATAATGTTTCAGCTAGAAATCTAAGCGCAAAATAAAATGCACTTGCTGCTTTATTATAGCATTTAATTTCGATATCTCTTTTTGCTTCATTTTCTAATATTTTATGTTTTTCCATCCAAAGACCTCTATGAACAGTTTTGCTTCGTTGTTTTCTTTTGTTATTAGCGGGCTTATTCCTATTTTCCAAGAAAATTCTTTTTCAACCTCTCCTTCAATCTCGATCACATCTTTTCTGACCTCGAAGTCCTCTGCGTCAACCACAACTAAAACATTGCTATCATAGACCAAAAGATCCTCGCTTGGAGAAGCAATCACATACCTCAATTTCTCACCAAGCCTATCACGCAATTTTTTTGAAAATTTAACTACTGCTTTCATCCAGGCCTCGTTTGAAGGAAACTTCTCGTAAAAGGAATTAATGAAATTTTTAATTAATGCTTCGTTGTTTTCTTTTGTTATTAGCGGGCTTATTCCTATTTTCCAAGAAAATTCTTTTTCAACTTCACTTTCAACCTCAACTACGTCCTTTCTAACTTCGAAGTCCTCAACGTTAACCACAACTAAAACATTGCTATCATAGACCAAAAGATCCTCGCTTGGAGAAGCAATCACATACCTCAATTTCTCACCAAGCCTATCACGCAATCTCATTGCAAACAGGCTTACTGCCATATCCCATGGTTCAGATGGCCTTATTATTAATGGAAAAAGTTTTTTTAATGCTCTTAACAAATCTAAGACTTCCCCTATTACTTTTACTATATATGAGTTTGATAAAGTAGCTTGTAAATACTTATTGTTAAATTTACTAGGCTACCAAATTATTTAGACTTAACAGTATTTTAATGTTCTTACGAAACAAGACGCAAAAAACTTTGAAATAATTATACAGTACTTGTTTTCTTGATAACAGTTTGCTCGAAAGATATGTCAATATTCTCATAAACGGTTTAACTATGTTGACTCTAACCTTGAGACACGCTTCCAACCATAGTGGTTAATTTTTGAAATCATAAAATTTACCCTTCTAGTTAACCTTTTTGTCAAAACATATATGGCGTAGAAATATACTAAATGCGGAAAGTTATAAGGCCTTCGCAAGTTGGCATGTTAAATTTGCAGTCTCTTGGATAAGGTTGCCCTCCATCGCACTTAAAGATTTCAAATAAGATTAATATTTGACAAGATCAGCTCCAATCTTCAATGCATGTTCCTTTATCTCACTGGTTAATTTTGTAGAATTGTAACCCAAACCTAAACGCCTCTTCTTTAAAGACCTAAATTCAATAGTTTACATTTTCTACGAATTTAAAACATTCCACTTATTATTTGGTACTACCAATATTAGGCTTAGTTTAAGGTATTTGCTGCTTGAATATCTTGAAAACATTTTTATGTAATGTATACATTTAATTGTTTACAGGTGGATTCTATGTCCAAAATAGTTTCTGCACGTATATCTGAAGATTTAGAGAAAGAGTTGAAGCTAATCGAGAAAATTGAAAAAACTGATAGAGCGACCGTGATCAGAAAGTTGTTATCAATAGGTGTGAGTGAATGGAAAAAGAAATATGCCTTGGATTTATATCGCGAGGGTAAAGTCTCGCTGTGGAAAGCAGCTAAAATAGCTGGTTTATCGCTGTGGGAAATGATCGATTTACTGGCTAAGGAAAAAGTGTTACTAAACTATACTATAGAGGATTTAAGGGAGGATATTGAGGCAGCATTGGAGGGCTAGTATTTGATCATTAACTCTACACCACTAATATATTTGGCAAAAATAAACCGATTAGATTTGCTAAATAAACTTTGGAATAACATACAAGCACCAGAAGAAGTTAGAAAGGAATGTGTAGAAGTAGGGAAGGATAAAGGTTATACTGATGCACACAGCTTAGAAAAATTTTTTGACAAATATGTAAAAGTGCATAAACTGTCCGAAGAGGAAAATGTAAAGTTGCTAAGGATTGCTGAAGAATTTAATATCGACTTAGGTGAGGCTGCTGTAATCGTTTTAGCTAAGAAGAAAGAAGAGAATGAAATTTTAATGGATGATTCAAGAGCTAGGAGAACAGCAAAAATAATGGGATTAAAACCAAGAGGAACACTATACATAATATTAAGGGCAGTAAAACGAAGCATAATTTCAAAACAGGAAGCAAGAGAACTGCTGGAAGAATTAATAAGCAAAAATTTTTACATATCCATCAAAGTTTATGTTAATTTTCTAGAGCAGTTAGAAAAAATATAACTGTATTTAAAATTTATCCCTGGGTCTATATGACCAAGATGTTTTGAGAAGTGTGGGTCGTATTGGCATGTTCGTAGATGAAAAATATCGTGGATTAGGCGTAGGATCGCTTTTAATGGAAAACGCATTACTACTTGGGAAACGGTTGCACTTAAGAATATTTTATCTATCTGTATTTGACACGAATATTGCAGGAATCAAATTATACAAGAAGTTTGGTTTCATCGAACATGGTAAGTTCCCGGGATGGTTGCAAAACGGCTATATAAATGAAATATTTATGTCTAGAAAACTATAATCCTTCACATTTTAACTTCATTAAAAGCGAGTTTAACCGGTTATTTCATTAGTTCAAACATGCGTATAATTGATCGCTCTGCTTTCTTAGCAGTTTCTTCAGGAACTTTAACCACATGTTTTTCGTAAAGTAGGGCGTCGATAACTTTTTCTAGAGTATTCTTTTTCATTTGGATGCAAATAGCTTCCTTGTTTGCTGGTATAAATGTTTTGTCTGGAAGTTCGCGTCGAAGCCTATCGATTAAGCCTATTTCAGTACCCACTATGATTTTTTCCGCATCTGTTTCATGTGCAAATTTTACCATTTGACTTGTCGAACCAACGAAATCTGCTAAACGTTGAACCTCTGGGTCACATTCAGGATGCACCACGACAACTGCACCAGGATGTTCTTCCTTTAAAAACATAATGTCAGCAGCATCGAATTTCTTATGTACATAACAGTATCCATTTTGAGGTACTGGTATTACTTTTACTCCCGTTTCTTTTTCTGTAAACCATGCAAGATTCCTATCTGGACCCATTAACACAGGATTTCTTTTAAGGGCTGAAGCTATTTGAGGAGCATTCGCCGAGGTGCAACAAATATCTGCCTCCGCCTTAGCTTCAGCAAGAGTATTAACATAGGTTATAAAAGGAGCTTCCGGATTGGCTTCTTTCGTTTTTTTCACCAGTTTTGCTGGTAGCTGCGCAGCCATGGGGCAACGGGCTTCAAGAGTGGGTATTATAACTTTTTTGTCTGGATTTAGTATGGAGGCTGTTTCAGCCATGAAATCAACACCGCAAAAGACTATGATGTCTGCTTTGGTTTCTTTAGCCCTTTTTGCCAGTCCCAGGCTATCTCCAAGGTAGTCAGCTATTTCCTGTATTTCTGGTCTTTGATAATTGTGGACAAGAAGTACTGCGTTCTTTTCTTCTTTAAGTTTTTCAATTTCTTTTTGAAGCTTTCTAATGTATTGTTCCCTCATTGCTGAGCCTCTTCTAAGGTTTATGCTATGTGATTTAATGTTGCTTCGTAGTATATTGCTTCGTTCAATAAATATTTGGGAACTGGCAAAAATTCATCTCTGAAAACATTTATTGGCAAAAATTTCCTATAATTGCATAATGAACATTATTTTAATCGACGGTGACCTATGAGATGTTTTTCGGCGTTACAACCGACGTTAATAAACGGCAATTTGTAAGCTGTGCAAGGAAAATAGTGAATAGTTTAAAGTCTAAAGGTACAGATATTGTTGTGGAGGAAAGTTTAGCTAAGAAACTAGGTTTGAAAGGTAAATCTATTAAAGACATGGACGTGGACATGTTAATTTGTGTTGGAGACGACGGTGTTATATTAAAAACTCTTTTGGAACTTAGAGATAAACAAATACCTTTACTAGGTGTTAGAACTCCTGGAAATTTAGGTTTTCTAGCTGAAACAAGTACCACGAATTTTGACAGTTACATTGATAATATTTTAGAGGGAAACTGGAAGATTGAGGAGAGATCTAGAATAGAAGCTGAAATAGATGGCGAAAAAACGTCGCCAGCATTAAACGAAATTGCAATTTTTGCTAAAAGAAGCGCAACATTAATTCACTACACTCTTAAGATAAATGAGGAGTTTATGTGGAGAGATAGTGCAGATGGAGTAATTGTTTCAACTCCTTCAGGTTCCACAGCGTACGCTCTTAGTGCTGGAGGCCCCATAGTTACATACGATGCACCAGTATTAGTGGTGGTTCCAGTAAATAGTTTAAATCAAGCTAGAAGACCTCTTGTTGTATCTGATGATAGAGAAATTATTATAGATGAAATTGAAAGTCCAGTTACATGTGAAATAATTTTAGATGGAAGAATAAGAGAAAACATTGAAGAAAAAACAGTGAAAATAAGGAAATCTAAGTACGGTGCTTTATTCGTTAAATTAAGTGAAGGGGTTTTTACTCCATTAAAGGAAAAATTGTATATGAAAGTTAGGCAGTGGGAAGAAAAGGAAAGCCTTCCTCCAAGTGCGAAACTCGTTCTGAAAGTACTTGAATATGAAGGACCTATGACCCAAAAGGAAATAGCAGAAAAAACATTACTGCCTAGAAGGACTGTTCGAAACGCGTTGAAAATCCTGTTACAAAAGGAATTAATTGTAAAGAGAACCACGTTAAGAGATGCTCGTCTAAGCATATACCATATAAAGGGGTTCGATGAAGAATAACCTTTGACATACCTGGAATTCTTCGGAAATTCATTAGATAGTTGTGGCATAATTTACCTATTTTTCTCATTAGGGGGAAAAATAGGTAGTTAGAGGTAGATTTTAATATTTAACCTTCTTTGTTGATTTGCATTACACATAAACCTCTCAGGGCTTCTAATGTTATGGCTTGTTCATTTAGGAGGATGCTAATTATGGTTGAGGTAAAACTGAAATACGGAGAAACATCTTTGAGCACTGATATTCCCGATAAAAATCTCATTGGAGTTATTAATCCTAGATTTGTTAATGGCGTTGAGAATGTTGAGAAAGAGGTTTTAAGAGCTATTTTAAATCCTATAAAAACGCCTACATTAAATAAAATTGTAAAACTTGGCGATAAGGTTGCTATTGTTGTTGATGATCATACAAGACCTATTAAAAGTAAAATTATTGTAGAACCTCTTCTAGACTATTTAAATAAAATTGGAATACGAGATGAAGATGTAACGATTATTATTGGTCATGGTTCTCATAGAAAAATTAGGTTAGATGAAGCGGAAAACATTCTTGGGAAAGAAATTTTGGAGAGAGTTAACTGGACGCCTCACGATGCAAGTAGCGAAGACCTCGTATATGTTGGAGAAACAAGCTATAAAACAAAAGTGTACATTAACAAAGTTTTCTACGATGCAGACGTAAAAATATTGACGGGAGATGTATGTTTACATTATTTTGCTGGGTATGGGGGAGGAAGAAAAAGTGTACTGCCAGCAATTAGCGGCATAGAAACCATATCACATAACCATGCCATGTTAACACATCCAAAAGCAATCACGGGGAACCTAGATGGAAACCCTATACATCTCGATATGACAGAAGCAGCTAGATTAGCTAAACCAGATTTCATAGTAAATGTAGTGATGAATCATAAGAAAGAAGTTGTTAGAGCTTTTGCAGGAGATTTAGAGGAAGCGTTTATGCAAGGAGTAAAACTCGTGGACCAAATTTACAAGGTGAAAGTAGATAAACAAGCAGACATAGTTTTGGTCAGTGCGGGAGGATACCCAAGCGACATAGACCTATACCAAGCATATAAAGCAATAGACTCAGCCCTAAGAGTAGTGAAACCCGGAGGAGTACTAGTAGTAGCTGCTGAATGTAGAGATGGACATGGGAACAAGGTCTTCTACGAATGGATGAAAAAATATCAAACCATAGAAGACATGGAAAAACAGATAAAAACAAACTTTAAGTTGGGCGGCCATAAGGCTTACTATATTTTAAAAGCAAAACAGAAAGCCGACATCATCTTAATTTCAAAAATGAACCCTAAGGAAGTAAAAAACGTCTTCAAGCTAGAACCGGCAAAAAGTTTGGATGAAGCCTTAGAAATAGCCTTCACAAAGAAAGGCAAAGACGCAAAGGTAATTGTAATGCCAGAAGCGGCAAAAGTACTCCCAGAACTATCAACATAGAAAGCTTCGGCGATTAAGAAGCTAATAGAAGTGCAATGAAATCTGCGATCTGAAGTATATAGAAATTAATGGGAAAAACTTTGCGACCACTACCATTGTCAGACCCACAGTTGTTCTATTCTCACATGCGATAAGCATATTTCATATCCAACCTCATACAATGATCTCATTCAATACCCTTAGGTCAATGTAAACCATGTTGAATGATGATATTAATAAGAGATAAATGAGAATAGTGTGAAGTGTAGTATCAAGGTCCATGGTGGTTTTATGCCCAGAAAAAAGAAAAGTGGCCTTAAGATACTGGCAGAAATACTTGCTTTAATCGGAGCCACTATTTTAATAGTTTACGGCGCAATGTACATTGTTGGAATTAGTCTGACTGTTTTTTCAATGTTTCATATGAAAACAGTAATTTTCAGCTTAGGAAGAATAATTAACGGTATAATTCTCATTTTAATTGGGTTAATTATTTTCGCAGGCTACAATGTTATTAAAATCTCGTTGAAGACTGAAATGAATTGGACTGTTTTACTAGTGCTTGGAATAGCTTCACTAATCTTTGGCGGTGGACTAGGATCTCTATTAATACTTTTAGCTGCGATAATAGATTTGGTTGCCACAGTCTAGCAGCTCATTAACCAATCAACATTTTATTTTAAAGAGTCTTCAATCCATTTCAGATACTCCTTATTTCCTTCCAAAATTGGTAGTGAAATTATCTCAGGAACACTATAACTATGGAGCTCCTTAACCTTTTCAATTAGCTTCTCCATTTTCTCTACACTAGTTTTAATAATTAATAGGTGTTCCTCTGCTTCATCTACTTTCCCTTCCCACCAGAAAAACGATTTAACAGTTGAAACAACATTTACACATGCAGCAAGTTTCTCCTTAACCAAAGTCTTCGAAATCTTCTCTGCCTCCTCCTTACCTGAACACGTTACAAAAACAACACGAAAGACATCTCTTAACATCACAACCAACTCCACAAAATAGAATTTTATTAATTTAATAATAGTATTTGCCTTGGAGAACGATGTACGAACCAACACCTACGCGTCTGGGAGGGCTTAATAAATTCTCCAAGAGTTAAATGCCTTACTTGATCATTATTATGAACTGCATGCCTGGGATGAGAAAGACGGGTTGACCTTACGGGGAAGCTTTGATTAAACTTGGGTTAGAGGACATAGCAAAAGAACTAGAAAACTAGAAAAACCACCTAAAAACAGCTTAAGCAATTATTTTACGGTAACTAGCATTAGGAAGAAAGTTTGTAAGAAGTCTGAAACACGTCTAAACTAACTTATATTCAACTAGTAAATCTTTTAATTTTGAATGGGTTCTTGTTTCATAAGTATTAAGAAATCATTACTTAAAAATAACCGTTCTGGGTAATATTTTTATATCTTGTTACTAAATTAACAAGATATATCGTAAAACAGATCTTTCACGTCAATCTATCTATGGATATGTTGAGGATTTGCTATGGGAGGCAACTTGTTTTTTAAGTTTGTTTTTGTTTCAATTTGTTTGTGAAAAGTTTTATATTTTCTGGGAGTTTTTGTTTATTGGTTGCGTTAAATGTTTGTGATTTGGTGAGTGGGTTTGAATGGGCAGTTGGTTGGTGTTTTAGCGGCTTTTTTCGCATCTTTTTCATGGGCTTTGGCTGCTATTCTATATAGGAAGTCTTTGATGGGTTTTTCTGATCCTTGGTTGAGTAATGGTTTGAGAGCTGGTCCTACTCTTCTCTTTCTTCTTCTCTTAGCTGCTGTTATTGGGAAGATTGATGAGTTTTGTCTTTCTTTTTCGGATCTGCGTGTGTTGGGTATTGTTTTTGCTGCTACTTTTATTGCGATTGTTGTTGGTGACACGTTTTATTTGAATGCTTTAAAAAATGTGGGTGTCTCTGTTGTTTATCCTATTTCCTATATGTATCCTGTTTTTGTTGCTTTTCTTGCTTCGGTTATTCTCAGGGAAGTGGTAACTTTTACGCTTATTGTTAGTTTGTTTTTGGCTTCTTTGGGTGTTTGGCTTGTTTCCTATAAGGCTCCTGAACAGAAAGAACCTGTTGAAAAGAAGAAGTTAATTGTGGGTGTGGGTTCGGCTTTGGGTGCGGGTATATGTTGGGCTAATGCGATAATTATTTTTAGGATATCTGTTACATTTTCTGATCCAATCATTGTTGATGCTTTGAAGTCTATGTTCCTTCTTTTCGTTTTTCTCCCAGTTATTCTTGTAAAATTTAGAGAGATAAGAGGTAGTATTAGTCGGAAGATTTTCACTGTTTTGTCAGTCGGGGGGATTCTGGGGATTGGCGTGGGCGACTGGTTTCTTTATATTAGCCTGTCGAAAATTGGTGCTGCACGTGCCACTGCTTTAACCACTTCTGCTCCTCTTCTCTCCTTGCTATTAGCCACTATAATATTAAAGGAGAAAGTTTCTAAGAGGCAGGTTCTAGGAACAATACTAATAATTGTAGGAGTTATTTTAGTTTTAATGATGGAGGTTTTAGGATAAATAAGTGAGAAAATTCTAAAAAAGACGAATTAGAAAGTATGTTGATAGATGTTTCGCGTGGTTGTCACCGTTTTTCCAGATCTTATATGCATGATTGACTCTAAGACTAGGAAGGGTATAATGACAATTAACATTTTCACTTCTTCTATTTCTTTATTGTGGAAAGTTTTAGCATGCCAGTAACTGTACTAGTTTTCTTGAGGGAAACCATTGTAGGGTGGAGTTAGTTGAGATGGAAAATTTGTCTCTCTCTTTATTTTTCCCATATTCATTAGATACGCTGGGATTTGTGGAATCCGCGGCATTCTGCGGTAAGGTTTCCAAATCGCTGTTAAGCTTTTTAAATCTTTTTTAACCTCGTTTACGACCTCATGCATTACTTTTTCCGTTGGTTCTTCACCTACTTCTTTAACCCGGCTCAACAGGTGAAGTGAAATAAATCCGATAAAAGATGCTAGTAAGAAGTGAAAGTCAAATCCTTGAAAGTCGAGGATTGGTATTGATAACTGCTTGCTTGGTTCTTTCCATTGTAATGTGAAGGCAAGTTCTCTTTTAATGAAGAAGTCTGCTGTCTGACCTCCAAGCATGGCTGCGATCCCTGAGAGCATAGAATTTACTACGGAGATGCTTGCAAGATATGCTGTGGCATTTTTTGGGTTTGATAGTTTTGCGGCTATGTTCCCTATTGTTAGATTTGTACCTGCCATTGATAAACCCATTAATACATGTATTACAACGAGTAGTGGTAAGCTTAGTAAGTGTTTTTCTGGTAGAGTTGTAAAGGTCCATGCTAAAATGCAAATTATGAAAGTGCTGCTGCTTACTGTGAGTACGGGTTTATTTCCAAATCTATCGGAAAGCTTGCCGAGAATACCTAAGAAATATGTGTTGGATAGCTGGCTTATAACCGTTAAAATCATTATTTGGGAAATTGAGAAATTGAGGATTTTTAACATGTATACGGCGAAGAATGGAGAAGCCATGTTTACTGCAAAGCTCCATAATCCCATCGCTATTACGAGTCTTCTAAAGTTTTTATCTTTGAAGGGCTGAATTAGGGCTTTGAGATATTTGTTTTCTCTTTTTATTGAAGGTTCAGGGATATGTAAAATGAAATGTAAGCTAATTATGCCTAAGAAAGCCCCTAACATGAAAAGTATGGAGTACCCGTATGACTCATTTCCAGGATAGTTTTTTCTCCAATAATCTATGAAAATACCTCCGATGATGCTTAGAATCATTCCTGGGATAAAGCTTAGTTTAAGTCTTTTTGCAAGAAATCTTCCTCTTATGTTCATGGGTATTAGGTCCCGCATCCATGAATTCCAGCTACAAGTAGAGATGTTTGCTATAGAAGATGCTATTAAAAAAATAATTGCGAGTAAAATTAAATTTCCAGAGAAAATAAGCGGAGTTAATGCAATTACTATCCATAAAATCCTGCTGATGGCGGAAGCGGAAAACGATATAAGCTTTCTTTTCCCAGTTTTTTCAACCAAGAATATGGCTGGTATTTGGGAAAGCTGGCTGATAAATGAGAATCCTATGATAAGACCTACAAGAGCGTTACCCGCACCCATTGAAAGAATAAACGCGATGAAAAGAGGGCCTCCAGTTAAAGTTGTCATGGTACGTGAGAAAATACCATCATATATAACGTTTTTTAACTGCTTGACATCGAAATCTGTTGCTGTTTCACTATTGACTTGCAATTGGCTTACTGTTTTACTGGTCAGCATATCTTATCATCTTTTCGTTGTAATCTTCGTTTTTGGTTCCTTATAGGAACTTGATGATAACGTCGAGATATTTTGCAGATAGCTCGTGTACTGTGATAAATTTATTTTTTGTTTTATTACCATACAATTTTCCTCTGGGCAAAACACACATATCTTGAGGAAAAGGCTATCTCATATTTCTACCTATAAGTTTTTCGATT
>Ga0190309_1000116_pt1 | contig 27020 bp, 50 predicted proteins | sample 48700767_MG_FD_161656 | JGI IMG/M metagenome (GOLD analysis project Ga0190309, IMG submission 161656) | Hydrothermal vent sediment bacterial communities from Southern Trench, Guaymas Basin, Mexico - 4870-07-6-7_MG | ecosystem: Environmental > Aquatic > Marine > Hydrothermal vents > Sediment ... | reverse complement strand
AAACATGACAGGACCAAACGGAGAAACCGTATGCAAAAATCTGGATGTTGGAGGAATAAGATTCGTAAAATGGGTGTTCGGATTTGGAGAAGACGAATAGCATAATAAAATTCCACTTAAAAATATTTAGGTGGAGGCGGGAATGTAGGTGGGCTGGCAAGCCCCGAAAAGAGCAAATGCCCGAGGCGCCACTCGAGCAGAACCGCTCTTCCTCGCTTATGCCTCGGAGCGAGGATAGGGGCAGGCCCACCGATCCTAGAGCCTCGAAAAGGAGGAGGTTAGATGCCTAAGAAGAAAAAGACAAATCCAAAATATGAGCTGGCGTTTAAGACGGCATACGAATATATGCTGGAAAGGCAGAAGATAAAACGCATTCCAACCGGAACTCCTATCGATGAGCTTATCGGCGGTGGAATCGAGGAGGGCGAATGCATAGAGTTCTACGGTGAATACGGCTCGGGAAAAAGCCAAATATGCTTCACATTAGCCGTTAAAGTCGCCGCTCAAGGAAACCACGTAGTCTACATAGACACCGAGAACACCTTTAAGCCTGAAAGACTGGCTGAAATCGCTGAGATGAACGGCTACGATCCTAAAGAGGTCTTGTCCAGAATACACTTGATAAAACCGCTAAACTCGGATGCTCAGATGGAAGCATTAAAGAGGATTCCAGACGACATAAAACCTAAACTCCTAATAGTAGACGCCCTCACAACACTGTTCAGAGGAGAATATATAGGCAGAGAAGTCCTCGCCGAAAGGCAGGGACAACTAAGACGACACATAAGAGACCTAAAAGAATACGCAAGAAAAAACAAATGCGCCGTAATAGTAACAAACCAAGTATACGCCACTCCAGAGGCAAGCCCATTCCTACCCCTAGAATATAGGGAACAAGCCGTCGGAGGCCACACCGTATACCACGAAATAGACAACAGAATCTTCATAAGAAAAGGATCAGGCGGAACACGAATCGCAAAACTTGTAGACTCGTCCAGATACCCGCCAGGAGAAAGACCCTTTGTGATCTCTGAGAAAGGAGTCCATGCAAAAGAGGAAGTCCACTTACGATCTCCACACGTCAAGGAGGCTTCTGAATGAATGAAAATAAGGAAGAAGTTGTGATATTTCCTGGGATCCTCGCTGAACTTCCTCGTGAGAAGAGGCGACCTAAACGCAGTTTTTATAGGCGTAAATGTCCACTATGCAAAAAACCTCTAAAGACTAACGGTTCGGGAAAATGGTTCTGCAATAATCCTAAATGTCCCGTCTATTACGTGCGTTACGACCGACAAGGAAATATAAGAAAAATTGTTTATGCACAAGGAGGATTCTGAAGGAGACGGCATAGAAATGGTTAGGTTTTATGGTCTTCCAGGAAGAAAATGCCCTCGGTGCGGATGCTACTTCGCAACAGACGTAGATTACGATGCACACATGAAAACGCACTGGAGGAAAGTTCGTAACGGAAAAGGAGAGTGGCTGCCGGCAGAAGCAGATCCAGACCTGACAAGAATGCTAAGAATCGTTGGAACCATGATAAAAGACGGATACCGATATACTTTGATAGATGATAGGATCATATATAGAACAAAAGCGGTGATGTAAATGGAAATCGAATCCATAATAATATTCGCAATAGTCTCATTCTTCGTAAGCCTCTGCGGAATCTACATAGGAACAAAACTATCCTGGAGAGAAGGAAGAAAATCAACAGAAACCATGCTCGACAAACTCTTAAAATCAGAACAGGCAAAACAAGTCAGCGAACTCCTGAAACAACTAAACGACTTCAGCCACAGCCCAGAAGGAAAACAACTAATCGCAAACCTGCAGGAACTCCTAAACGACTTAAGAACAGTCCTGAAGCAACTCCTTGGAGAAGGAATCAGCATAGTCCCCTCAAAGTCATCCGAACCCCTAATTAAACTCCCCCCAAAACCCGAAACAGACAACACAGAAGGAGGATGAGAAAGATGAAAGTTAAATGCCCCAAATGTGGACATGAATTCGAAGTAGAAGCGATACCCGTTACATATCCTAAAATAGAGCCTGACATGAGTGGAAGCAGTCTGACGTATCCTGACTTAGGGATCAGCCCCAAAGTTTTTCTTTATTGCGGACCTTACAAGGAGATTCATCTGTCCTGCGGTCATATTATTAGATGCGAGTTTGCTCAGTTCCATAAAGGACAGAAGACTTGGTGTGGGGAATGCAAGAAAGAAGTTGAAGTTGTCAAATGTATAGACACGGTTACAGGTAAAGAGTATGATCGATTATAAAGGAGGTGAGAAAGAAGATTGAGTGAAGAGGAAAAGAAAGAAGAACCCGAAAAAGTAACCATAACAATAACTCTCCCGACAAAAGAGACAATAGTAAAGACACTAAAAACCCTCTTCCCAGGAATAAAAGTAGAGATTCATGAAGAAGCCAAGAAAACTCCCCTAGAAGCCCTAAAGGAAGCGAATAGAGAAGCTAAAGGAGAAGCCAAGTCTGAATGAACAAACGAAAGTTCTGGAGAATATTCAAGAGCTACTTCACCTTCGGCATCCGAGGCTGGTTCATCGAAATCTCAATAAAGACTAATCCATATCTACCGAAGGGAACAATCATAGACATAGAAACAACAGGCCTCAAACCAAGACTAGACAACATAGTAACCATGGGACTCTACAAAGACGACAGAATAACAATTTTTCAACTAGTCAAACCCCAATACGACAGGTTCTGGAACCTATGCCACAGAATCGCCCAGAAACAACCTAGGCCACTCTATGCCTACGCAGCCCACTTTGAAAGAGACTTCCTAAAAATACCAAACGGATGGAAAGACCTAACAAGATACTACCAAACACACGATGACTATTACGATTATTACTCAACAAGAAGATTCCGCCTAATCGACATAACCTCATACCCCTACGAAAGCCAAGCAGACTATGACATCGACGGAAAAGATGTTCCAAAAAAATGGGCTGAATGGATCTTCGACAAAAACCTAAGAAGCCTCATGGAAATAGCCTATCACAACTATGTGGACCTATCCAGAGAAAGACAACTAATACAATAGTAAAAATCAGTAGCCTAGAATGTTGAGGAAAAAACATCAAAAATATCCATCATTCTTTCACTATAATAAAAATCTCTTACTATATGCCAAAAATTTTAAAAAGATAAACGACACATTTTATATTGTCGAAGATCCTTTCGGGATGATAAAAATTGGTTAGAAAAACCTTGAAAAGAGATATAGAAATGCTCAGGGATCTAGCCGTCATGGAGAAAAAGATGGTTGCAGAAAAATACGGACTAACCTTAAGAGGACTAGACTCATGGCTTCACCGAATAAGAGAACGCAGAAGAGAATATACCTGGTATCTAAACAACATTTTGAATATAGAAAAAAGGAATCCTAGAATGAAAAAAATACTATTAAGTGCGAAACTCGAAGAAGAGGAGGAAGAATATTGATTAGGGTCGAGGTTTCTGGTAGAGGGTGTAGGCTTGGGTTTGAAACTGACGATCCAGACGAGGCTGTTAGGCGTGTGATTCTCTTCGTGAAGGAGCATTTTCCAGAAGTCTACGAGAGGATGTTCGGATGCCTGTCGTCCTGTTAATCATAATTTTAGCTCTGATATTGTGGGATCTCCGAAGGAGCGACGGGCTTCCGTCTAGCGAAAAATATAGGCAGAAGTTTATGAGGGATTGTTGATGGGTTGGTGTAGGCTGGCTGATTGTCCGTGCAACGGAGAATCCCACTACTGCATAATCTTCCGAAGAACAACAAAGTGGCCTAACAGCTCATGCTACTATTATCGGAGGAGCCGAAATGAAGGATCTGAAAGAGAAACTTAGAGATGCTGAGACCTGCGTCCGCTATATACTTGCCCATTATCCAGAAGCAAGGAACGACGATAAACTGTTAATGCTTCTTTACTGGGAGATTATAGACCGGATAAAAATCCCAAAAGAATTTAAAATAGCATTTAGGAAATACGCTACTCATCCGGAAACGATAAGAAGAGTTAGACAGAAGATTCAGAGTTCAGGGGATTATCTGCCGAGAAAAGAAGTTTTGGAGTATAGACGACGCAGAAGCCGAAAATTCAGAGAGCTCCTAAAAGGTCAGAAAACCCTTCTTTAAACATAACTTTATACATAACCTCTTTTTATGCATAAAATCTTAAATACTATTGGTTCTTAATCTATCTCTGATAAAGATGTCTGGTTATGGTCGACTAGAGAAATACCTCGACATCGCACAGATGCTTTCTCAAGGCATGTATATACCAGAGATAACCAAGAAGCTGAAGGTAAGCGGAAAAGACGTTGGAAAAGTAAGAAGACTGCTAGAAAATGGATATATCACCTTTGATCCTAATGGAAACGCAAAATTCTCAGCTCCAAGACAAGAAATCGAGGCGTTCCTAGAAGAATATGATGCAACACGTAAAAGAATCAGAAGGGAAGCCTTCGAGAAGCCGAAGGGAAGACCTCCAAAAGACGTTTCAGAAGCAGCCTCAGACGCCGTAGAAGCCATCCTAAAAGAGGAAACAGCAGCAGAAGCACAAACGAGGACTAGACAATACTTCCAAATCGGAAAAACCGTCGCTCAAGCCTACTGGAAATGGGCACAGAAACGAGGAATACCCCTAGAAGAAGCCGTTAGACACGACATAGGAAAGATAGTATCAGAAGCCCTAGAATACCATGCAAGAGCCAAAGAACTAGAGAAAAGAGTGATGGAGCTCGAAGACGCCCTAAGAGCCTATGCAAAAGAAGTAGATCCAATAGTCAGACTGAGAAAAGCAGCAAGGATCATAACAGACTTCATACAGTTCGCAGCCCTAGCCGAAATAGCGGGCTTCAACATAGAAGAGTCCCCTCTAGTCGACCATTACCAAAAATTAATAGAATATTATTTGAAAGGAGGATATGAGTAGATGGGAGAAGAAACCCAAAAAGAAAATGTAGAATCCCAACCTGCACCAAGTAGAACGCCTGAAGAAGAGAATAGACCAATATTCGACCTTAGGCAATTATGGTCCTCAAGAAGACAGCAGCCAATACCCTTGACGGAAGCGATTATCCTAATGGATTATCTAGACAGACGGGAAGAACGGCAGTGGAGACGTGAAACCATGCTGAATCAACCAAAAGAACCACCATTAAAAGTCGAGGACTTAGCCAGAGCCGTGTCAGACGCTGTTAAAGCAGCAATAAAAGAGGCTCTCCCAGCACAGCCAGTAGCTCCGCCTAAAACCGAAGAAAGCGAAAAAGTTACTGAACTAATGAACAGACTTCAATCCCTACAGGAGGAGCTCAGATCATTAAAGGAGAAAACCCTAGAAGAACGGATAATCGAAAAAGTCACAGGAGAAATAAAAGAGATCCAAGATCAACTCGGCGAAATATCAAAGAAGGTGGAATCGAACCCCCCTCCGCCAAAAGGTGAACTAGACACATACCTAGAAGTCGAAGAAAGACTGAAGAAACTTGGGATCAAAAAAGAACCGAAAGAGGGCATGATCGTTCTAGGAGAAGAAGGCATACCAATCAAAGGAGAAATCCCAGCATGGGTAGCCTTCGGACCATACGTAGCCGACAAAATAATGAGCACAGTAGAAAAAAGACTAGACCGCATCGCCTCAAAAATCGGATTAACCGTCCCAACTACAGAAGAAACCCCCCAAGTAGAATCTAAAGAACTAATAAAACTGCCCCCTAAGCCCGAGATCCCCAAAACCCCACCTCCTGAAGAGACAAAACCACCCACACCAGAAATGGAAGAACCAAAAGAAGAACTCATAAAGATCCCAGAGAAACCAAAGTCCAAAGGAGAAGCTAAGCCAAAAAAGAAGCCGACAAAGAAAAAATCAAAAAAGAAGGAGGAGAAAATTGAGCGAAAAAAAGAACCCGAAAGCTCTTCTGACTGAAGAAGACTGGGCATACCAAGTATTCGATTCTTTCGTGGAGGCCTTCAACCGAGTGGCATCCTCAAAACCAGAAGAGACAGACCGCCTAATCAACCAGCTCAAGATCGAATTCCTAAAAAAGATGCCGGACCTCTTTGAGGCGCTGATGATACTGACCAAACCTGAACATCGCCCTGTGATTTACGAGTTTTTCAAATCATTCGTGGCTGTGATCAAAAAATGGAGTCAATCGAAAAAGACTTTGAAAAATCAATAATCGAAGAAACCAGAGCCTTAATGTCCATACCAGAACCCCAAAGAAGCGAATATGTAAAACAAGTAATCCTCAGCGTCTACGAAGCAGCCAAAAAAATAATGAAGCTACCAAAACTCCAGCAGGCCCAAAAAGCAAATCAACTCCTAGCGGAACTAAACGACAAAGCAACAATCCTAATCCCAGCAGTCATGTACACCATAAAACCAGAATTCAGAAACTTCTACCTACAACTAATGAAAACAATAGAACAAGAAATAAACCAAAAAACTTAACGTATTTTCATAAACATTCTTAACCATTTATCATAGCATTCTGAAGCTTTTTTAGCATCGAAAAAAGGTCCCCACACCTTTTTAAGTCTCTTCATGTAAGATTCTTTACTTTCAATAGAGATCACAAGTCTACTACTTGTTGATGGCGTTGGAGGAAACTTTTCTTTCTCATTAATTTTTCTCTCTATATTTCTTAAAAGTCCCTCATAGAAATCTACAAGATTGTTTTTATCTATAACTATCACTTCGTTGAAATGATTTTTTAGAGCCATAACTTTACTTAAGCTTGTTTGACCACATTCAATAGCTATCTTCCTGCCTTTTTCATCAATCCCTACGACATCTACGATATACCTCTTACCATCTATGATGATCCTGTATTCTTCTTCTATCTTTATGCATCCTTTACTTTTTAGGATCTTCGCTGCGAGATCCTTTAATCTACGATGAAACGCTGACTCCTTCATTTTCTTCATCCTCAATCAAACCAAATTTCTTCTTAGGATAACCATCTATTAATGCCTTTATAACGTCGTCCATAGAAAATTTTCTTTCCCCATAGAACTGCATGAGAGCTTGTGTCTTAATAAGTTCTGAATATGTATCCGGCTTAACTTTGATATTAATATACTTCTTTTTGTCTTCTTTATCTCTTTTCTCTCTTGCATTCATAGAATCCACCGAGATAAATTCTCTCTGGATACATTTATAAAAGCCTTTCTGTTAATAATATTTCGGTGTTTCAAAATGGTTAAGATATATCGTGGCGAAGCAAGTCTGTTTGACTTAGCTGCTATAGGCAGAACACCAGGAGTAAGGACTGCTGTCACTCCCTTCGGAATGGATGGCATCGGGCTTAAACGATATATCGGTGCCTCAGTTCCCTGGAAGGGGGTGAAGGTTAAGGGAGCTGCGGGAATGTCTGAATCTGACATCGAAGCCGTTCTCGGTGAACATGGACGTCTAGCTGCGGGTGTAAAGAAGATCGCAAGCGTTTCTAAGGAAGTTGGAACAGTGACGGGCGTTGCCCTCGGTAGCATCTCAGGAACCGACTATAAGGGTCGGCCATACACAAAGCGTGGAATAGTCCCCAAGAGATGCTTCGAGATCGCCAGGAAACACGGCAAGACCGTAACAATTGAAAGAGAAGCGGCCAGAACGCCTGACGTAATCAAGCCGGTAGCCTACCCGTCAGTTGTGGTTCCGATACCTGTCTAGACGACAAAAACAAAAACTACGGACTTCGTTCCCTTTCTATTTTTTATGGTGTAGAGTTTACTCTTTTATTCCAAGTTTCTCCTTAACCCAATCCGGTATGGGCCATCCCATTTCTAAGCAGATGTTTCTATAATACGATGCTGCTCCCTCTTCTGTGTATTGCCAACCATAAACTTCTCTGATGGCTTTTATTACTTCTTCAGGAGTCATGTTCGGCTTCATTCTCTTCATTATTTCTGCTTTGAGCATTTCTGGAGTTTTAATTATCACTCCGTAGGGAACTCCTGGTGGCGGTCTAGGTATGCCCGTCGGTCTAACAACGGGCGGTCTGACGACTGGAGGACGCTTAACACGTCGAATCAGTCTTTCGACTTCACGATTAAAATACTTAATGATCTCCTCTTCTGCCTCTTTCTTTGGCTTCTCTCCGTGCATGAGTAGGGCTGTGCGGAATATGGCTGCCACGTCTGCTCTATGAGCTAGAAAATCCTCTCTCGTTAATCCTGCACGTATAAACTGCGTTTCGGCTTCAGCCATCAGATCTTTACGTAGCTTCTCAATCTGTTCTGGAAATTCGGTTAAAGCTCCAACTGGAGGTTTAGGTATCTCTGGAGGAGGTGGCGGTGGAGGTGGAGGCTTCTTTAACTCTTCAATCTTCTTTCTCGCCTCTTCAAGCTGCTTCCTTGCTTCACGTAACTGTTCTCTTGCTCTCCGATACTTTGCTTCTAAATCTTCAAGTCGCTTCATTAATTCTGGAAGTTCAGGCGGAGGCTTAATTCCGAGAGCCTCTCTAACCTTCTCCGCTTCCTCCTCCAAGTAATGAAGATACTTTTCAAGATCGGATCTTACACCCGACATGAGCTCTGAACGTGCTCGTTCCCAATATGATCCTTCTTTAAGCTCCTTCTCTTCAGGTGTAGGAGCAACCCTAGCTTCCGGATGGGTTCTTAAATATTCTTCCTGAAAGATCTCTATGGCCTTCTCCTTGATCTCCTCTTTTGTAGGCATTCTAGGGAGAAACTCAGCCACTACCCTCTCGCCTCTTCAATCGTCTCTCTAATCTGTTTAAGTAGCTTCTCAGCTCTTCTAATTAATTCCTCACGTTCCTCCTCAGGCGAATTAACCTCATCCATCAAAATCCTCTCCAAATCATGACCCTTCAATTCAAGAAGATCTCTAAACGTAGGGGCCTCAGCGACAAGCTCATACCTTTTAGGCTTCAATTCCTTCAAGGCCAAAAAGAAAGCCTTGGGCAAAACCCTCAGCTTGCCCGTTTCAAGATCACGATAAAGGACAACTCCCCTAACTCCCCTATACTTCATAAGTCTCAAACGCATATCCTTAGGTAATTCAACAGCCATGAAAGACACCAAATAAATATAGACCGATAAGCTTTTTAAGTTTGTAGTGAGAAATATTCACTAGGTGTTTAAGGTATGGCTATGAGAAGACTTGAAATGATGATTCCATCTCAATATAGAGAGCAGGTTGTTGGGGCTTTATCGGCTGGAGTCGGATTAGGAATATCTGAACTCGCTGCGGAATTCACCGCAAGAACCACTGGACTAACAGGATACACGAAGGCAGGTGCGAAGACACTCGTCAAGCTCATAATTGGAACATTATTCTGGGGATCAGGTCTGAAAGCTGCAGCCTTCGCATCCTGGGGATCATCCCTGCTTGACTGGCTATTCGCTGTTTATCCAGGGGGAATTCTAGGCTTAGCTGAAAGATTTGCCGTGACCGTTAGAACATGGACCATGGGAGTTGAAAGAGTAGCCGCAGAAATGGCAGCCCTAGAATCAGCAGTTCCAACAACTCCATCGCCTTCAGTAGCCACTACGACTGGAAAAGGAAAATACTCCTAAACTAGAGATACTTCCCTCTTCTTTCGATCTTCTTTGGCATCGCTAATTTAGGAGCTCTTTCTATAAAGATTCTCATTTTTTCGTCCTGAACAAAATAAATGAGATCTCCATCTTCTATCTTTAGGATGTCTCTGACGATTTTCGGAATCTGGACTCTCCCTCTTCCATGAACCTTTCTTGTAGCTAGAATTATCAGTTTCTTTTCGTTGAAATCGGACATTTTCCACGACTATATTTTTATGCCGTTCGTAGCTTATAAGTCTTCAGAAAAAATAGGAGAAAATGAGAGATGGGTCAGGGATCGTATGTATTCTGCGAATGGGACTCCATTCAGAAGGAGTATCCTAGATTCAGGCAGGCCTTGGCAGACTTGGAGAACAGGGTTATTTCGAAGTGCGAGGCTGACTGGAAGCCTAAAACGTTTAATCCTAAGATGGCGGTTTCTCCAGGGGCATCTAACTTCGGAAGAACGACAATCTTGCCAGCTTTGTTCAAGGACAATACGGGGACTCAGATGGCTCACTGGAGGCAATACTTCTCCAGCACGGGACACCAACTCATAATCTCCGGTGTGAGAGCCGGAAACACGATTCCAGAGGACTTCAAGGTTGCATGGATAGGCTTAGCGTTCCCGAACAAGCAGATGCAGATCAGCGAGATCAAATTCGTGATTGGAGACAAGAAATACGGAAGAATCAACCTTGAAGAGCTAAGATCCTACAATAAGCCAGCCCTCATATTCGAGGAGGGCTTCATCATAGACGAGGAGACGACCTTTGAACTTTACGGCTACGTCGAAACTGCGGATTACCAGAGAATCGTCATGCTTGGATCATGCTACTTCAAGACAATAGACAAGGTGCTTGGAAATCCAGGCTCAGCAATATAGGAGGGTGAAAAATGGCAGGTGGATTTGTAATTTGTGAATATGAGTCGGTGAAGCAGGAATTCCCTGAATTCAAGGCTGTAATAGAGGAGCTTAGAAGCCAGCTCATCCAGAAGGCGGAGAAAGACTGGGCGCCACTGAAATATGGAGGCATGGCTACTAAGGCTGGAGAATTCAGCGAAACCACAATTATGCCTCAGCTCTTCAACGGCATGGCGGGGACTAGGCTCACAACTTGGGATCAGTGGTTCACCGCTACTGGAGCGCAAACCATAATGACGGGGACGGGGACGGGAGGAACGATCCCAGAGGACTATAAGGTAGGATTAGTCGGTCTTGTCTTCCTAGACAAGGCAATCAGGGTCAGCGAGATCAAAATGCAGATCAGCGACAAGAAGTTGCCCAGAATAAATATTGAGGAGGCCTTCTGCTACAACAAGCCGGCAATAGTCTTCGAGCAGGGATTTGTCCTAGACGAGGAAACATCATTCGACCTATATGGCTATGTGCTAACTCAGGGTCCACAGAGAATTAAACTGCTTGGTCTCCAGCTAAACAGGGTTCCCAACAAGCTCCAGGTAACTGATACTGGGGCCGCATTAGCATAGGGGGGAGATGAATGGTTGAGATAATTAAGGCGGATAGAGGACCCCTAATCCACATACACTACATCGAAAGGGCAGTCCAGGGAAGTGGCATAGCCATCAAAGTCTACGGCGAAATGAAGATCGCAGCCAAGGAATATGTCTATGCACGGGAACTCAAACTCAACACCATCGAAGTTCTAAACTTGACGCCTCTAACTGGGACGCATACAGGCTACATCGCACAGACCTATATACACAACAAGGGAGAATACGACAACTACGCCTCAATAGATATATTCGATACGGGCGGAACCGAAGTAACCGCTGGGCGAGGACCAGAGGACGGAAGCCTCTGGCTGAACTTCATCGCCCTCGGCGAGTAGTCAGCCTAGGAGGCACCCAAAAAACAACAATAGGGTGAAGAAGTATGGTAAACTATAGAGACTGGAGCGAAGGATGGCTCAAAGAAGGCTACTACATAAGCTATCGCCTAGAAGGTATAACCTACTACGAGAGAGTCATCCAGAGAGACCTAGCCCATTATGAATACATATGGCCCGAAACCGTCAAGGCTGGGCAGGAGTCTGGACCTAAAAAACCAGAGCATCTGACAGTCACCAGAGGATACAACAAAACGACAAACCTAAACAGGATCTGGCAGATAATCTTCGGCATAAAAGGTCAGGCATACATCTACGTCGAGCTTCCAACGGACACTAAAAGGCATGGATTGCCAAAGAAAACTTGGCCCGACACAAGTCTCCGTGAAGTCGCCCACTTCACAGAATCCATGAGTCCGTTTGAAGAGCCAACATTCCTAACGGAACACTTCATGATGAGACCGATAACACACCAGATAGACTTCGTAGCATACAACCCGAACAGTATAGACCTGACGGATCTCAAACTGAACTTTTTTGTAAACAAGATGATCACCGAAAGAATCGGGATTGAACATGCAGGAACCTTGGAGCCTGCAAGACCGCAATTCAAAGAGATCCTCGACAAGCTATACAAACGCTTAGTAGCTTGTAGACCGATAAGCATCCTGCCCGTGACGGCGCCAGCCGTTGCACCTGGAGGAGAGTGATGAAACGTGGAGTTTAGTCTAAACCAAGTTAAGGATTTAGGGCTTCAACGAGTAGTTCCCGAGAGCCTGCCATATGCCGTTGTCGGTGGAGCATGGGAAGGATCACTCGACACGCCGCTAGGAGCAGATGAATACAAAACGGTGCTGAACCATGTCGTCCCAGCGGGACAGCAGCTCAAAATACTCTTCCTGAGAGTGTGGACTCAAGAGGATGGAGGAGCGAGATTCAGCATAGTCCAGACTAACCCGACCGCAACGGGACAGACGGGAGACGTTGAAGCCTATCCTGTTGTCGGAAGCGTCCCCGAAGGAGTAAGAGACTACCCGATGCTAGAGGCGCCTGGAGCCGAAGTCCTACATGGAAGCCTAAAAGATCCAATCCACGTCCTAGAAGGAAGCATAGAATTCAGAATACTCGGTCCTACACCATCGCCAGCAACAGGAAAGAGATACGGCGTGGTCTGGTGGGGAGTCCAAAAGACCCCAGAGTAGCGGAGGCTAGCAGATGACGATAGGAAGATACGCTCGTCACACGCAAGCTCTACTTAGACAGGAAACTAGAGAAGTGGCGATCTTGGCACAGGATATGTATGGAACTGCACCTGGAGCTGGAGCCGATCCAACAAGAGGCTTGACGGGACAAAGTATAAGATTGAGATTCGATCCAGACACTAGACAGGGCATCTGTGCTGACGTAAAAGTTCCAAATGACAGGGTTCCAGGAACGCCCCTCAAGTTCTACTTTATCTACAGCATTCCAACTGGTCCTGGAGGAGGAAACATCCTCTGGAGACTAGACTACGTAATTGTTGGAAATGGAGAACAAGTAAACCCGACCGCTAATGTAAGAACGGTTTTGGCTCCAGCAAAAGCACCAAATCTCCAATCCAAAAGCGATCCGATAATAATAGATGCAAGCGAGATAGACGGAAAAGCAGAGCCGATAGAAATTCAACTCGGCATAATCAGATATGCAGACGATGCAGGAGACACAGAAACAAGCGCTGCAGATCTATACAAGGTTATAATGGAATACACTGCTTACATCTAATCTCCCATCTATTTTTTTCTATATAGTTTAGGGAGAGATTTTGTCCGTAAGCCACACATCTAGACCATCCGCAACACCTAAGAAAATACTTCAGTTTATAGATGGCACCCAAATAACCAATCCAAGATTCTTCTATAAGATTTATGAGGGCTACGGCTTTGCTGTCGGTCACAGGTTTTCAAGTATCGCTTCAGGATCAAGCGTGGATCTCTACTTTGAGAACCCCTTAGGATCGGGGAGACGGGTCTACATAATTACAGTCGAGGTAACCTCGCTGGCCCAAGCGTGGATCGACATTTACCGAGGCAACACGGTGGCGGCTCATGGAACAGCCTTGACGCCTGTAAATCTGAACTTCGAGAAGAATATTCCCTCAATCGTGAATGCTGAATACGGCGGAACCTATGGGCTTGGAACATTAACTCTTGACGACCTATGTCCAGGAGGATCAAAGAAGGAAGCTGTTGGAGGAGATGCTGAGGTAGGAGAAACGGTTATAATCCCACCGGGCTATAACTTTCTAGTTAGAGTCACGAATAAAAGTGCTTCCGACACGGACATAAGTATCCGTATAGTCTGGTGGGAGGAGCCCATTTAAAGGCGCTTCCATGCTATGACATCGCCCATATAACTTTCTCCACGCTTGTAATATTCCCAGTCAGTCTGCCATCCCAACTTATGAAATTCCTCGTGATTCCATAGAGAACGGTAGATATGATAGGGGTTCCCGTCGAGCCTAGCCTTATAGTCAGGCGTTGGCCCATGAACATATATTGCTCCGCTGACAATAGCGAGCTTCTTGGCAAGTTCTTCCGCAATCTTAAGAAACTTGTAACCGTCTTGCTTCTCCAAGTGCTCAAGAAATCCAAAAGCTTGAACCACGTCAACACTTTTAGGCTTTAAAACTTCAAGCAGATCTAATGCATTCATCTTTAGCTTTTTCCAGATCGGATTTAAGTTCTCTTTTATAACCCAGATGTCGCAGACATATCCTCTCTTGATGCCTTTATAATTGACCCAGTAATACTCAGCTACGACCCCCTTTCTTCCAGTCCCAACATCTAGGACACTCTCAACGGACATGTTCTTTGTAAGCATGATTATATAGTGCTCGAAGTCACGGAATATCTGCCCGCACTTGACGCAGCGAATGAAGGTTCGTGGCCTCCAAGGTTCAAGATCCTTATCCCAGACATGATCACAACTCAAGCCTCTCTTCCCTCAAATCAAAACTGTTCTGGTGATTTAGCCATTCTCTAAAGAGATCTCCATCAATATAAAATCTCCCATTAAGTTTCTCATGTAGGCATCTGTGATAATTCGGGCACCTCTTGCAGATGTTCTCTCTGATCCATTCGCAATCCTCAAGAGTAAGCTTCCACTCATTAGCCCTATACAATCCCTTGGTCTTCTCGTATTGTATTAGTCCATAATTGCACTTAAAGGGGCTAGGGCTGCTAACTCTAGCAGGTTTATGTTCATGCTCAATAACCCATAGATCCTTATCTAGCAAAAACACATCCTTATAACCAGCCATGCTGAGCCTTATGCCGAAATCTTGATCTTCCTGTCCCTTCACTCCATCGAAAAGCTCGTTGAACCCATTAATTTTTAAGGCTGCATCTAAACTGAAACTGCTATAGCCGTAAAACCACTCTGGAGGAGCAATAATTCTTCCTCGTCGTTCAACTATGGGCCATCTGGTATCCCTGACTATGCCGTTTTCTCCATAGAGTCTTCTTAGTAGCATGGCTCTGTCTTCAGAAAAAGATGCCTCGGCATACTTGGCCTCATAGCCAGTCCTCAAATATTCTTCGTTTACCCTAGCAGGTTTCCCCGCATGGTAGCGAACATGCATCGCCAGAGCGAAGTATCCGCTCTCATAAGCTTCCCAGAACCTCTTAAGATAATCCTTGTCTGGAATTTCGCAGCAATCATCCAGACGAACCACCAAATCTCCCTCGCAATACAGCAGGGCCGTGTTCAACATGCCGCATACATTCCATAAACCTTTGTCAAGCCAGAATCTATGATTCGGATGCGGGGGAACATACTTGACTTGGAAACTCCACTTATGTCCCTCAATCCATTCTTTACGTTTAGGATACAAGGCATCAACAACAATAAGCTCAAAATCCCTAAAACTCTGCCTTTCTAGGCTTCTAAAGGTAGGCTCAAAAATAAAAACGTCTGGAAGACCAATAATGGGGTAATCGTCTCTAACTGTGCACAAGACACAACTGATCATTCTATCCTCTCCATGACTATAATTGCGTTTTGAAGCCAATTCTGGATTACTTCGTTTGGAACTAAGCCGATAAACCACTGAACCATGTCCCTGCGTGGAATCCAATCGTCCCGATCAAGCCATTCATACCATGTCTGCTCATCCACAACCGTTACATGCCCAGCAACAACATTACCTTCCAGCTCTTTAGGTATAGGCTCGCCCTTCTTTAGGATATAACCCCTCTCATGCCTGCCATGGCCAGAACCCCCTCCGACGACAGCTATCTGCAAGAAAACCCACTTCCCGCATACCCGATACATCTCATCGATAACTTTTGGAATATCATCTGCATATAGGTGCTCGTAGAAGTCAAGGGCAACAACCAAATCAAATTCCCTATCCTTGTAGGGCCAAGGAGTCTTGGTTGCATCCCAAACCCTGAACCACTCTCTTCTGCATCCTGGACATAGGTGGTTGATGGCCCACTCTGAAAAGTCAAATCCATAAGCCTCTATGCCGACCTGCCTGGCCGCCAGAGTAAACGCTCCCCTTCCACATCCAACATCCAACATTTTTTTAGCGTTAAAGATCTTCTTCCAAGCCTCAGCTATGGGTCGGCATCCTTCCCACCACCCTGTAGGATTATAATAGCTCCATCTGGCTATGCTTCCGTTCGGTTGCCTAAACCTCTTTCCACCTCTAGAACCGGCGAAGTATTCTTCGTCATAATATTCTGACGTAAACTTGTCTGGGATGTCACTCATCTTCTCCACCGTTAGTTTTATTAGTTTTTGAATATATAAGTCTGTTGACGGAGAGTGGATTTATGGATGACAGCCAAATAAGAGTTTCAGACTACGTTAAGCAGAAGCTGGAGGAGATTAAAAAGAAAGAACAGCATAAAACCATGGACTCCGTTATTAGAAGACTGCTTCAAGTTTATGAGGTAGCTACAAAATGACTCTGAGAATCTTATGGCTAAGCGACAGGATGATTGGGGGCTACTCAGCCTACAGTAAGGTTACTTATGAGGTCTGCACTAGACTGGCTAAGTTAGGCTATCACGTTGCACATATTCCCATGGGAAGAGCTAACAAGATGGGAAAGCAAGTCTATCAAGGCGTCCTAGTCTATCCAAGCGGCAATCATCCTTTTGCTGAAGATGTAGCAATAGAGCACTACATAGACTGGAAAGCCGACATGCTAATAACCCTGAAGGAACCATGGATATTCAATCACATCCACAAATACGCCATCAACTTCGTTCCACATGCAGTCATCGACCACAGCCCAGTAAGCCCAAGCATAACCGCCCGGCTGCACACGGCATTCAAGATAATAGCGATCTCACGTTTTGGACAGAGAGAACTAAAGCAAGAGGGATTCAACAGTGTATATATCCCCCATGGAGTCCGAACAGACCTATACAGACCATTAAACAAGGCTGAATGCAAAAAGCTCTTCTTCCTCGATTCTGATGAATTTGTGGTTGGAATAGTAGCCATGAACCGAGTTAGAAAAATGATCCCCAGAATGCTACGAGGATACAAACGCTTCCTAGAACTTAACCCAGACGTTAAAAGCCACCTAATGCTATGGACAAACATTACACCGAGAAGACCTCCATCTCCAGAAGAAACACCTGGCGGGGTATCAGATGTAGGCGTAAATCTTCTACCAGAAATAATGCAACTTGGACTCGGAGAAGCCGTAAGATGGCCCGAATGGAAACAAATCGAAAAAATAGGCGGACTACCAGAATGGGACCCAACAGGAGGATGGGACATGGTAAAACTATATAATTCATTCGATGTTCTGCTGAATTGCACGGGAGGGGAGGGTTTTGGCCTTCCACTATTAGAGGCACAGGCTGTGGGATGCCCTGTGATCACCACCGATTATGCAGCGGGACCCGAACTTGTAGGAGCAGGCTTAACAGTTCCATACTACGATTACATCATAAACAACACTCCGGGAGTAAGAAGAGCGCTACCAGACATAGACAAGATGGCTGAAGCCCTGACGAAGATCTATAACGCCGACAGAGAGAAACTTGCTAGGAAAGCCAGAAGATTCGCCGAAAGATACGACTGGGAAAGAGTCATCCAGAACTATTGGATTCCTTTTCTTGAAGATTGTGAAGTCGAGTTATTCCCTAAATTAACAAAAGGAGGAATTAGTGCATGGGCATGAGAATAGCGTTATGTTCTCCTTGGATGGTCAGATGCGGGATCTATACCTACTCTAGGAACTTAGCTGAAGCGATAGCTGACTTAGGTCACGAGGTCTACATAGTGAGGCTTCCGAGATTCGGTATTAAAACACCTGATTTGGTTAGACTGGTCGCTGAAAAATTTCCTCGTGATGCCGATCTTTTTGTGATCTCCCATGAATATGGACTCTTTCATGGATTTGAAGGCGATTTCTACGGAGAGTTGAAGAAACTATATCCTGACAAACCTTTGATTACAATTATGCATTCTGTAGGGAACTTCATGGTTGATAGGGTCGTTGCAGAGGTCAGCAGAGCTGTAATCGTTCATAACAAGTTTTGTTTTAAACGCTTCGGTTATCCAAAAAAGACGGTGATTATTCCTCACGGTGCAAAACCAGTTAAATGTCCCCCCAGAGAAGAGTCAAAGAAGAGTCTGGGTATAGATCCGAGAATTCCGATTGTAGGTTACTGTGGATTCATCTCAACCTACAAAGGATTAGAAACTCTGATCGAGGCGATGACAAAGATTCCCCAAGCTGCTCTTTTGATCGGTGGGGGATGGCACGCTGGACCAGACACAACCTACATAACAAACCTTAAGCAGACAAGTCTAAGCTTGCTTCCTGGAAGATGCCAGTGGCTAGGATACGTTCCAGATGAGAAATTAGCTACTGTTTATGGAGCTATGGACGTAGTGGTTTATCCTTCAAGGTTTGCGACAGAAAGCGGAGCCCTAATAATGGCTTTAAGCCACGGAAAAGCCGTCATAGCCAGTAATGTTCCGCCTTTCAAAGAAAAAGAGAAGGTTGGAGCATTAATGACCTTTAAGAGCGTTAACGATTTGAGAAGAAAAATTAGAAAGCTTCTTAAGGACAAGTCCCTAAGAGAAAAATACGAGAAAAACGCTTGGGAATACGCTATGAAGACTTCTTGGAAGGAAGTAGCGAAAAAGCATATTAAACTCTATGAAGAAGTATTAAGCTAGAGGGACGGAATTGAGCACGCAGTTGAAGCTTGTAGAGAAGGGAAGTCTCGTCGTTGGTATGCTCGGATGGGCGGCTGAGAACATTAAGCGAGGCGAAACTGGATTATGCTGGTTCCCGACTGGACCTAAAGATCCCCGTTTCCGCTACGGTTTCAGATGGGAGAAACATCGTGTCGAGGCTGTAGAAGATATTAGGGCATACAGAGATGTCGTAATCATAGACGAAACCTTCCGAATCAAAGAGCATACGCCCGTCGAAGCCAAGATACTGGGCTACATCTACGACGACTACGCAGAGATTCCTTTCACAGACAAATGGACAAGATACGAGATTGGAACGCAAGCCTACCGGGCGGATAAGTCTTTGCCTTCAAAATTCCTCGCTGAAATTATGTATTTGAAGGCTACTCAAGACTGCTATGTGATTTTTGAGAGTGAGAATCGAGTTCAGCATCGCCTAGAGGCTGGAGAACAGTTTGAATATCCACGAAGAACCAATGCGATATGGGTTAAAAGAGTCACAACCAACGGGACATTAATTGTTAGGGCGTTTGGAAATGAGGTGGGAGTATGAGTTCCCGATTAACAAAAGCTGCTTTGCGAGAAGCTTTAAGAGATACACTTCCTGAGGTTTGGCAGAGTGGCGGTGCTGGAAAGGAGGCGCTGAGAGAGGAGCTTAATGTAGACGAGTATTGTCACAACGAGGCTTACCTACTTAAGGACATGAACAGGCTTTTCTGGGGTAGAATAACCCCCTACGATCCCGAAACTAAAACTTTGGGAGACCAGCAAACTCCAGACCCGAATGTTTATCTTGAGGGATTGAAGAAGAACAAAGGCGCTACAATCCCCATAACGAAGCCGACAAACTACAGGTATCTTGCCTTTTACACGAGAAGGATGTTCAGGTATCCCTTCGCTTACTTCAAGTTTAAACTTCCGACAACACCGTATACTGGAACTGTTTGGTGGGGGTTTGAGCCAGAAGGGGCTCCTAGCTACGGAAGTAGCTACTTCGCCTACGGAACTGCATCAGGCGAACTGCTTGTCTATATTAAAGGTAAGCTTCTAGAGATAACACCTCTCCTGCCGGCAGACGCCACCGAGAAATCTTACTCCTATGCCGTCAAGCTAGACAAAGACTCCGCATGGTTCTATATAGGTGATTCTCTGGTGGCAGTCGGTCTTCATAATACGTTCGACTTCAGCATTAGCGGTCCCCCCTACTATCTGTTCGGAAGTTCATTTCCTCATGTGCCATGTCAATCAAGCTTTATCGAATTGGATACTGGCGGAGGCGAGGAGCTGAGCTGGTATCTTGAAAAGTGGGTTGTGACTGATGGAGATCCAAAACCTCCTAGGCCACTAGACCTCTATCAAAGCGGGAGCAGCACAAAAATGCGGGGTTCGGTCATAGACGCTGGAAGCCTGACCAGCCACCCATTCCCGCTACTAGGATACAACAACAGCACGATCCACTTCCAAGCTGACCAAAACGGCACCCTGCTGATTCAAGTGTACACGCTGGGAGGAAACTGGAGAACCTACAACACGGCGGCTGAAGAGCAAACCGTCACAGCAGACGAACTTTTCAGCTACACAATTCTGGGAAGTGCAATCCTCGGGAGAGTAGTCTTTACGCCGGCTGCTTATCCGTGCACGATAGCCGAAGCTGAGGTGATGTTGCAGTGACTCTAAGCGATGCCCACAAATGCGACCTATTCAGAATGTTCGTCAGGCGAGATTGGATAAACATGATGCCTCAGGCTTACGCCCCGCTTGTAGGCGACCGGATCTGTCCACCTGTTATCAGAAGTGCTGTGAGTGAGGGGACAGGCATGAACGATACGCTTACTGCTTCGTTGATGCTGCTTCAGAGAAGAATGAGGTTTGACAGAATAGGAATTTATGTGTCTACGGCCGGAGGTGCAGGAGCGGAGGCGAGGCTCGGCATTTACAACGTAGGTCTCGACTACTACCCAACGACTCTCATCCTAGATGCCGGAACAGTTGACTGTACGAGCACGGGAAGCAAAGAAATATCAATAGATCTGACACTTAACAGGGGATGGTATGCGCTGGTCTTCAACTGCAACGACGGCACGATAGGCTTTTACTATACATCTTCTCACTTGTCTCCGTTGGGTAGCACTAGGGCGTATCCTTATACAGCGCATGGATGGGAGGTTGCATACCCCTATGGCTCACTTCCCGATACATTCCCCGCCGGAGGAACAAGAATAGGGACGAGATGGATGACCTTGAGGGTGGCTGAGCTACTATAAAATTTTAAATATGCTAAAGGTAATATTTATTTGGTGAGTAAAAATGAGAAAGGCGGAATACGACTTTCTAACATGGAAGAGTTTTCCAAGCAGTGCTAAACTCATCAACGACGAGGGTCCTGGGAAGTACGCCTTCTGGTACGAATACACTCCTGAAGCTCTACCAGTTAAGCCTGGAGCTAGGCTTAAGATTGAGGTATGGGTTAAGCAGGAGAACGTTATATACGGCAACTACCCAACCTTTCAGGAAGTTTCTCTGCGGGGATTCGACGGTTCAAGATGGAAATTTATTGGACGAGTGGAAATACCGCTGGGGACGTTCGATTGGAGAAAGCTAACCAGCGAAATAAAGGTTCCAGAAGACGTATATGCAGTTCGCTGGATGCCATATATCGGATCAGGAACAAAAACGAAGCCAGGCGTCGCTTGGTTCGATGACCTCCGAATCTACCAAGACGGCGTTCTTGTCTATGAGGACAAGTTCAGCAACTGGCTTCCATACCAGATAGCAGGAGCAATCGCCCTATCAATACCCACAGCCCTCTACGCAATCCCAAGACTTAAAAGAAGATAAACCAACACAGACCAGCATTAAACTCAACTCTTTCTTTCGTCATTTAAGTAAATGTTAAAAGATTGTTTATTCTATTCTCTTTTTGGAGATAAAAATGCCAGCTAAGGGAATAATAACTGAAATAAGAGTTATAGATGCAAACACGGGTAAAGTCTATGCGAGAGGCTTAGAATTCAGCGTTCCCGCACCTCCAGCGGGGACACTATGCAGATGGGAATACAACATAAAAAACATCGGAGACGAAACTGGAAACCTAATATTCCACGTCAGAGAGCTTGAACCATACGAGGGCGACTGGATTGACCAGCCGATTCCCGTAGAACCAGGACAAGAAGCAGGCATGGGAGCCAGATGGGGCTACCCCTCACAAAAAACAGTTTGGAGATTCAGCTCTGAAAGAGAATCTGCAGGACAGAGAATAATTGACGACGCCTACATCATAACAGCAACCCCCACAACACTCTCATCTAAGCACGAAGCCCGCCCGCCCAGTATGCGGCTGGAGCAAAACATATTAGTAGAACCCCAAATAATGAATATGGGGTAAAGAATGGTTGGAGTAGCCGCTCCGCCGCCTGGAAAGCCGCATGGAAAAATAGACGTTTACGACTTTCCGGAATCTGCTGTAGTGAACGAAGACAAGGAATGGGCGCTATCAATCCATAACGACGGAGACATCTCAGGAGTAATCTTCGGCGGAATAGCTAACCTAGATGGAAATCCAGGAGACATAATAATAATATGGCAAGGATCCGAACGGCGAGTTCCCCCAGGATACTTCTGGTATTTCTATGGAACCAGAGATGTCTGCCAGTACGCTGCAACATCAGGAAAAGTAAGATTCACCGCTAAAGGAAAATATACAATAAGGCTATTAGGAGGACATATAATAGACGGCACGAAATACATAGATGATCAAATAGATATAGATGGGTGATGCATCATGGTTAATGTAACAGAAGCTCCCCCTCCACCCCCACCTCCAGAAACATGGCTGGAAAAAATCATAGCATGGTGGAATAGCCTCCCAACATGGCAGAAAGTAGCATTAATCTCGTCATTAAGCATCGGCATAACTGGAACGGCCCTAGCAATAACAAAACTAAAATAAACCAGCAAAAACATTAATACCTAAATTCTTCTTAATTATTTAAGGGGCTAGACTTGGCTGAAAAAGAAGAAGTCTTAAGGGTTAAAGAGAAGTATGAACAGCAACTACTAAAGTATCCTGGAGTTACGGGAGTTGGAGTAAACGGATCGATAATAATTTACGTCGAGAAACTAACACCCCAACTTGCAGCTTTTCTCCCAAGAGAGCTAGACGGGATAAAAGTAAGAATTATTGAAACTGGAAAAATAGTTCCCCTAGCTCTCGTGCAGCCCATTCCAGTGGCACATGCCATTTACGCTGAAAGAACAGGAAGATTCAGACCTGCCCCTGGGGGAGTAAGCTGTGGCCATCCCGAAATAACCGCTGGAACCCTCTCGTGTAGAGCTAGAGACGTGAGAACTGGAGAGATTCTCGGCTTAAGCAACAATCATGTCATAGCTCTAGACTGGGGGGAACAACACATCGGGAAGAGGGGAGATTCTACTTTACAGCCTGGGCCATACGATGGTGGACGAGATCCCGTAGACAAGATAGGAGAGCTTGATAGATGGGTTCCAGTAAAACTTGATGAGCCTAATCTGGTTGATGCCGCAGCCTTCGTATCGGATATGTTGGCTGAGGAAGTTTTAGATGTTGGAAAGCCGGATCGCCTTGCGGATCCATACCCGGGAATGAAGGTGGTTAAGTCTGGGAGAACAAGCGGAGTCACCTATGGACAAATCCTAGACGTGAATGCTACAGTTAAAGTTTCAGGCTGGGGAACAGTGACTTTCAAGGATCAAATAACAGTTCAGCCAGCGATACTAAGTCCGGGGGACTCGGGTTCGTGGGTTGGGGAAACAGACACCTTTAGAACTGTAGGTCTAGGTCATGCGGGGTCGCCGTCGATAAGCGTAATCTGCAAGGGAATCCATGTTGAACGGCTACTGGGAGTTGAAATTATACCGCCGATAGGCTATATACCATGGTATACAGCCCTAGGAGTATGGAGCGGGGTATTGTCGATAGGGCAAGTGGCCATATCAGCCATGAAAGCTCCAAGAAAAGAGGGAGTGATCATATAATGCCCGTTAAAGAGTATCCTGTCTGGTTGAATAAGAGGCTTGAAATACCATGGTTCGGCGGATCAACAGGTGATACTGTAAAGAAGGATATAGCTTGGGATGAAACTAAAACAAAAATCGTTTCGGGAAGAATAGATGTCACGGCAAAGGCAAGTGCAAGAACGAACCTAGACATATACCTGAACTACAATGAGATCGTGCATTTCCACTGGGAACTATGGGAAGAAGGCGTCACAAAAACATTCAGCGACGACATAACAGCGCTAATCAAGAACGGAACAAATGTCTTCGAGGCGCAATTTTATAAAGATCCTGTGAATCCGTTAGGTGTAGGAGTAACCTTTACGGTCACGGTCATAATCGAATTTGAAGGGGAGGAGCCCTCGGTAGAGCCGTGGTGGAAAAAATATGCTCTGCCAATCGCTATAGCCTCGGGCGTGGCGGGGGGAACCCTAGCTATCGTATCAGCCGTAAGGAGGAAATAAAGAATGGCTGTGGTTGTTGGAACCCGACTTGCTGGAACAAGCATCTACATACCTAGAAGCATACTGACTGAAAGCACCCCTGGACAAGTCTACGAACTCCACATAAGAACGACAGGCATAGATGACCCAGAAAAAGTAGTTAAAACCCTGACTGTGGAAATGCCTAAAAAATTCACCGATCTAAAAGTCTTGTGGATGAGAGTAGACGACAAAAACATATACATGCAAATCCAAGGCTCACCATTTCCCTGGTCACTACTTCTCCTATGGCTGCCAGAAATCCTCTCCGCAATAGGCATAATAGTAACTGCAATAGCAGTCTTCCTAGTCGCCACGCAGGTGCCGTCATGGCTCTGGATAATGCTTGCAACAGGAGTGGGGCTAATCTATCTAGGCCCAAAAATTGGAAGCTATATAAGAGAATTATTCATAAAAAGAGCTAAGGAGCTGTGGGTGAAGGCATGAGCAGGAAAAAACCTGAATTAGATGATGATCCAAATGATTCTTCCATCGTTACTTTGGATCTATGCAAAGCCTACAGGAAAGCGATAGAAACCAAAATAGACGGCATAGAAAAAACCTTATCCGAAAAGATAAAGGGAATCCGAAACACAATAATAGTTGGACTTTCAATATCAACAGCAGTAATAAGCGTAATCGTTGCCATACTCAACTTGTTATGAGGGATAAAAACATGGTAACGGCTGAAAGAAGAGACTTAGTGACCTGTGATCTCTGCGGAAAGGTAGATGAGGGCATAGCATTCAAAAAGAAGATCCTATGGATATTCCCCGTGGAAATAGAAGTCTGCGAAGGCTGCATAAGCAGACTCTTCAAGAAGTTTAGGAAAAGAAAATGAGCATCACAATACCTATACCGCCAGACTTCCTAAGCTGGGTATGGTTTGGAATAGGAATAAACTTTGGAAGAGCCTTCGGAAAACGGCTAGACCAGGAAATCCAGACAACAGAATGGTTCAAAAACAAGCCTAAATGGCTAAGATGGATCATAAAGAGGCTTCTCGATTTTCTGCATCACTGGTGGCTGGGGGCTCTGCTAATGTGCTACTTCCCGAATGTTCCAGAGCTATACTGGTTCGGAGCGGGACTTCTAATCGACGATCTCCCAGACATTCCCAGAAGAGCAAAAGAAATATTAGCCGATGTGAAAAAGATGGCTATGGCGAAACCAGATGGTTGAAGAAGAGGAGCTAGCGGAATCATTAAGCGATGTCGGAAACCTGATTAAGGCGGTTGGAACGGTTATCTCAGTAGTTGGAGCGCTCCTGATGGCAATAGGCTTCCTAATCAGATACTTCTCAGAGAGGAAATAATAAATTCTTGAATGAGAAAGAAGTATCGGTGATTCTATGAACTTGGAAGAATTCCAGAAGTGGATGAAGAGCCGCTTAACATGGCAACTGATTATGACAGGCATGATTCTTGCAGTAATAGGAGCAATAGAGATCATCCAGTGGATAAGAAAGCCAAAGTCGTCCTCTCCCTCATCAGCATCTACAAGTAGCGGAAAAATATGCTACGCCCTAGCCGAAGACAAATCCACAATCAGCCCGACATTCGCAAGAGCCTTCTACTTCAAAATAGACGACAAAATATATCCGAATCCATACAGAGAAGCTGTGCCAGCAGGACCGCAGGCGGCAGAGTATGTAGCTTCACTAGGAGCGAAAACGGTAGTCGCCGGTGGATTCGGGCCTAATGCAGCGAAAAGGCTGAAGGAGTTAGGAGTGACTCCAAAGGTTGCCGCCGCATAGAGGAAAGGAAGAAATCTGCACTGTAAAAGTCTTCAGGGAGATGTGGAAGATTCTAAAAGAAAGCAAAAATCTGGAGGAGGCAAAAGAAAAATTCAAGAACCTAGTTTTAAAATTAATTCTTGAGGAGCCTTGAATCCTGAAACTAGACGGATTCTCTCAGAAGTTCTAAAAGGCAGATACTTCTCTAAGGCCGTAGATCTTGGATGCGGAGAGGGCTATTACTCAGACATAATGAAAAGACATGTAGGCTATCTTATCGGTGTGGATCATAATCTGGGAAGGCTAAGCGTAGCAAGGGAATTCGGAGAATACGACAAAGTAGTTTACGCTGACATGAGAGAATACAAGATTCCTCCTGATACAAGAGCAGTTTTCATGCTGGATTCCTTAGAGCACATCCCAAAAGATGATGGTTATAAACTCCTCTCAAAACTAAAGAATGTTTTTGTCGTCATAACAACTCCATCAAGAATGGGCAGATGGGGAATAGCAGGCATAAGAAACGGGCATCAAGCTCTATGGACAGAACAAGAACTCCAACAGCTAGGATTCAAAACAAGAACCTACCAGGTATTCTTCTTCAGCCTATTTTACGGCCCAGAGATACTTGCAGTTAGGGAATCCCTTTAATTTTTATTATATCATAACGCTTAAATATTATCCGAAACATAAAATCATAGCGGAGGCTATAAAATGGATGGAACATCAATAGAGAAGATCCTTCATCTTCTAGCAGAAGAGTCGCCCTTAAGCCCAAAAATCATCGCTGAAAGACTAGAAATGAAAGAACCAACCGTAAGAACTCTGCTGAGCCACTGCAAATCTCTAGGAGTCGTCAAAAACTACAAGGGAATCAGAGGCCTTTACGTTCTCACTGACTATGGAAAGAAGCTTGTGGAGGAAAAGAAATGATCTACTGTATAAACTGCAAATACTTAGAGTTCGATCCTGAAAAACATTATTGTGGAGAAGACTACGGAGTGGGATATTGCACAAAACATAAGAAGCATGTAGACTTCTATCATAAATGTGCTGATGGAGAAGAAAGAAATCCTGGATGGAGATTATACGCTAAAATCTCAAGCATAATCCATCTCTTAGCTACAAAACTATACCTGCCTGAAAAAGTTGCT
>Ga0190309_1000114_pt1 | contig 27145 bp, 35 predicted proteins | sample 48700767_MG_FD_161656 | JGI IMG/M metagenome (GOLD analysis project Ga0190309, IMG submission 161656) | Hydrothermal vent sediment bacterial communities from Southern Trench, Guaymas Basin, Mexico - 4870-07-6-7_MG | ecosystem: Environmental > Aquatic > Marine > Hydrothermal vents > Sediment ... | reverse complement strand
CTACCTATCGTGGAGACGATCGAATCTAGGCCCATCTGAGGGGACATAAATATCGAAAGGCCTAATACAGATATAACGTACGCTAAGCCTATTAAACTAACTATAACCGCCAATATCTGCAACAAGGTTCTAGTTCTTAGTTTATATAATCCGTCTACAAGTTCTCTGACATCTTCCGTCATTATAATGATCACCCAACATAGTATATCTTAGAATTATAATAGTATTACATTTAATTTAATATTAGATTAATTATTACATGTATTAAGTTAATGTTTCGTATTTATTTCTTTTAAATCTCTAAAATTATGTAAGTAGCGATATATATGCTTAATTAAGAGATCTTCTTTAGATATTTCTACATATGTGGCTTGTTTATAGTTTGCTAACATTAATTGTTATGGGGTGTTTGGTTTTTTCACTTAAAATTGTCATGGAATATATAGATTGGTTTCAATATTATATGTATGCATCTATAGTTCCAGTCATCTTATCAATTCTTATCGCAGTAATTTATCGAGACTATATTACTATAAACGTCAAAGTTTTTCGTTGATTATATTAGCTAGTCTTGCCGGATCGGTGGGATATATATTTCTAGTACTTGCATTAAAATATGGTCATGCATCGATAGTTGTTCCAATGACTGCATTATACCCTGCAGTAACATCTATAATAGCGTATTTTATATTGAAAGAGAGGCTAGCCATGCATCAATGGGCTGGGTTAATTCTTGCGATAATAGCCGTAACATTATTGTCGATTGAAAGCATCTAGAGTATCAGGCTAAGTCACAGCTTCAATAAGTTGAAGTTGCGTGAGGTATGTTAGTAATATGAAGACGGAGGCCATGCTACTAACATAGAGCTATTGGATCTAAGGTCGAGTCTATTTTATAACAATAACATATTTAATATTGGGTAGATAGTAACCTGTTTAAAATATTCGAGTACATTAGATTTTTTGATGAGTGAATTGCGGGGAACTACGCTTAAGGTGTATCTTTATCTAATTAAAAGTGGCAAGAATAAGATAGGCGTCAGAGAATTAATGAGAGAATTAGGTATGAAGTCTCCTAGTCATGCATATTATCATCTTGATAAACTTGTTTCAATGGGTCTTCTTGAAAAGAGATATGGTGATTATTATCTAGTTAAAAATGTCAAAATAGATTATTTGAAGGATTTTATTTTTATTGGTAAGGGTCTGGTGCCAAAATTCTTATTTTACACTGTGTTCTTTTTAATTATTTTTATATATGGAATCATGTATCCGAGGATCTTTGAGTTATACTATTATATTACAATCATATCATCTGCTATGGGGGTTATAATATCACTTTATGAGACAATATCTGCCTATAAAAAACTTAAGATCTAGCTTCTAAAAACTAGATTATATTGTCTTTAAAGCTTAGATATACTTCATACTTCTACTTAAAATATTACTCAGATAGAATAATAATGTTCTCTAGGTGTTTAAATGAGTAATTATGCCTATATTAGGATCTTATATGCTTTGATATTCTCCATATTAATTACGATAGCATTATTTTATTTAACGCTTGAAATACCATATGAACTAGATAAATATCTCCATAATTACTACCCTGATATATTCTGGGAATTCGGGCTACGGGAGAAGTTTTTAAATACGGTAAGACCCTATGAATATATGTCTCTAGCAATAGTAATTATATTAATTCTGTTAGGATTCTATCTAAAGAAAACATATTTATCATTATTAGGTCTCTATCTATATATATCCCCATATTTGGATACTTCGCTTTTGCAATGTTCTTCTTAGCAGGTATAGGTATACTTAGGATTATATGGCTCCCTATAATTGAATTATCACCCGAAATCCTTAAATTAGGCCATGTTGCAATACTACCATTTATAATTTTACATAGCACAGTATCTAGCCAATATCTCTATGCTTTTTCGGTATTTTTCGCAATATTATTGATTGCATCTGGGCTTTTCCTATTTTCTATAGGAGTAGTTACATGGTTATATGGAAAATTTATGGGCCTTAATATAATCGATTTCTGGATATATAGATTCATAAGACATCCCAATATCTTGGATTTATAATATGGAGTTATGCCCTCCTAATTCTAATCTATTTCTAGCCACATGTTATAGGGGCATTTTCAGTGCTTCCAAGTTTACCTTGGCTTCTCTCTGTCATGTTGATTATTAGTATAGCTCTCTTCGAGGAGCGTAAATTAGTAGAATTATATGGTGAAAATTATATTAGACATATAAATAAGACTTCCTTTATGCTCCCAATACCTAAAATAGTATTAAGGATACTCTTATATCCAGTAAAATCTGTATTAGGTGATTTTGTAGAAGATGATAAAAGTATAATGGCTGCGGTACTTTTTCATATATCTTAGTAATGATTTATAATTTATGAGTCTGACTAAATAGACTGTCTATTCCTCTCGATCCTCTTCTTCCTCAACATCCTCTTCAATCTCCTCTCTCTTGATTTCTCTTTTAATTGCCTTCAACTCTTCCTCTATCCTCTTTAAATATTGAGCCTCAATATACTCTTCTCTTAATTTGATTATCAAATCCTTAACATCCCATGGGTTCTCTATCCCCTCTATTTTCCTTTTAACTCGATATAATCCAGATGATATTGATTTATCTTCAGGCGTTAACGATCTTAGTACGCCGCTACCGCTTGTCATGGAGATGATTACATCACCATACTTAAAGATTCTTCCAAATAACCCCTGAAATGCAGTAACTTCCATTATACCGTCTATAGGTAAGGTTGTAACTTGTATCGTGCCAAACTTCTGTCTTACTATAACTCTCTTATTTGTAATATAATATCTTCGCCCTCTTACATAAAAGTATATCAATGGTATGGCGATTAATGCTATGATTACCAATGCTATACTTCCATATCCTAATATATCTCTATATCTAATTATATAGCCTCTAAGTAGGTCTAATATATACTCGATCAACGCATATGTATTTTCAACGGGATTTAGCGAGAATTTTGGTGTAGGTAAATTTTCTAGTCCCAACGTAGATGTGAAGGCCTCCAATATTGTTTTTAAATATGATGCTAGAAATGAGATTCCATATCCTATTAGTAAGAGATAAAATGAATATTTTAATATATTCCAGAATAAATGCTTTATATCTCTTGTGATTCTATAATGCCATATAAAATAAGTTGTTAAAAATATAATTATCGGAGGCAATGCATCATATACGGAAAGCTTAGAATTAAAAAATATATATAAAGAATATCCTAGTAATCCAATTAACAACACAACTATAAAATCTCTGATTTTAGAGGAAAGTTTCATTTTAAGTACGCTATATATTTCCTCCTCAGGCATAAGCTTAAAATCTATAGGTATGTATCCTTTAGTCAGTTCTCTGATATTCTCAGGTATCTTAACTTCCTTAGACATAACTCTCAATTAAAATAGTATCTGAATTCAGATATAAGGGAGTATTGCCCCCATAGCCTCAGTACAAATGTTTCATTGGTGTCTAATAACTGGTATTTAATCTCTGAAGTAGGTACCTCTTAATCGTTTATAAACATTACACGAATATAAGGATATCTAGTTGTAAAAATAACCTATTTTTAACCTCATAATATACGTTGATAAACGCATTAAACTTGATATAAGTGATAATGTGCTGTAATATATTTCAATAGAGGTGTGGTTAGTGCCTATTAATTTTGAAGAGGAATGGGATGAGGATGAGTTTGAGTTTAACGAAGAGGATTTCGAAATAGAGGATATTGGGGAAATATTCTGATATATTCCAAACCCTTTTTATAAAGGCTGGGTGAGTCTAGTTTCAATGGCCTTTTACAAGTTTAACATAAATAAACTACTAAAATCCAGGTATGAATATATAGTTATAGTTCCTCAAAAAAATTACCTTAGCAATTTTGAATACATTAATAATTCTAAAGGTACTTTGGTTGGAGGGGGGTCCATGCGGCGTCGGTATAATAATGTTTCTCAATATTTTTTCAATATTATCCACAAGCTTCTCAATACGATTCTTATCCAATATTAACATAATTAAAAAATTCTTGTTCTCATCACATATCGTATTGATTATAGCAATTCTTTTTGCGTTATCAGATAGTATCCTATCTCTATATCTCTCATCTTTAATGATATTCATGTCCGGATATTCAATATATCATTCAATATATTCTATGATAAATTCAATTGGATATAAAACCAAATCCATCGAACTATCTCGCTTTGAGAAGATCGGAGGCTTAGCATGGATACTAGGATTATTACTAGGTGTTTTATTAACGTTATCACTACCTATAAATTATATTTTCCTAATAGTCTCGATATTTCCATTAACAGGGATTTATCTTACAAAAAGAATCTTCAATAACTATTATGTAAGGAGGAATTATATTGACTTTGACGGAGAACCAGAAGCGTCAGAGGAAATTAATATTTTTAACTTTTCTTTTTCGCTAAACGCTATGAAAGACTGGATGTTACATAACATATATGTCATAAATAAAGTCTCTAAAATTATAGTCATATTGACTATAATTCAATTCTCTACAGCCTTAGCATCTACTCAGTTAACACCATATATATTATCCTTAGGATATTCACCAAGTCACGTATATGTTTTATCTTTAGCTAGTTCATTAATCTCTACTTTTACATATGAAAAAGCAGGTACTGAGTTTAATGGTAGAGAGAGCCTGCTAAGGGCAATGTCATATAGGATTCTTACATATGCTTTTTTCATAATATTGATAGTTACAAATTATGTATATACATATGCTATTGGATATTTTTCATTACTCGCTGTCTATATCTTAATGGGCTTTTCATGGGCATATACATATATTAATATAAATTCAATTCTAATTGAGCTAAATAAAAAAGAGCTTTCTGTAGTGAACCTAATTGGATATTTAGGCTTTATATTAGGTGCATTGTTATCAAGTATAATAATTTTATATGCATCATTTACAATGACCTTAATTTTATCCCTTCTGACATTATTGATTGAATCGGCGTATATTCTATATGATAAGATTAACTTTCATAGGAATATCTTTAATCCAGTCAGGATCAATGTACTAATCCACAATATCCATATAAACTCTCATAGTAGATGACAGGATTAATATAGTAACATACTTTATAGAGATGAGAGCAATACTTACTTTAATCAGAATCACAGCGATATGTAATTTTTCTCTATAAATCTATTAATAGAGTTTCATAGGGTGGATCTAGAGACCGAAATATCGATATAAAAAGTAATGAGTCAGGAAATCCACGGCTTTTCTCTTAATTTTTCGTATAAAAATATTCTCTGTCCACCTCTACTCATAGACGCCAATTCATCTCTATACCTCTCTTTAAGAACTTTAGCTTTACAACATAATATAATGTGTCATATATGATCTCAGCCTTTTCAATAGCTTCGTAATCATCCTTAGAATTATATCGTAGACCTGTCATGACGGCATCCAGCCCCATCATTCGGGAGCCTCCTCATATTCATATAGGTCGGCTGCATGCATATTTTTAACTAATTCCATTAATGCAGGGTCGTTTAATCATATTCTTCGATAATAGTTTCAAAACTGCATCTTCCGTTTCTATGACCTAATTTGACACCTTTTACATCAAATGGTATAGCTTCTGTCTCCCTAACTATCTTAGGAATTTCCTCCTCTGGTGCAAATATAAATTCTGCATCAGGATCGATGAATTTCTTTATAAGTCATGGGTAAGCTGTTCTATCCACATGTATAAACTTGCGTGTAATTCACTTTAAGGGACTCACCGACGTGACAATTATCAATTATGGCTATATAAATATTGGAGAGTCGAAGGAATATAGCTCGTTATCAAATTAACTTGAAAAATTATGTAGGGAGTCTTTAATAATACTTATATTATTTTAATTAATAAGGAGATTTCTGCGATGTGGGACTTTAACAAATTTTTACATGAAATAGACTTTCTAGGTGATTTACTAAATAAGCGTATAGATAGTTTGAAGGCAGAATTAGATTTTAAGCCTCTGATAAGGCAGTTAGATCATAATCTGGCGTTAGAAACCGCTTTAGAATATTTTGGAGAAGGTGATTATAAGGTATTAGGTATCGATGGTTCAATGGTTCATAAGGAGAGGCTTGAAATCATTATATTATATATAGCTATAGCAGGCTTCACAGCTCCAATATCTATAAGAAAGAATCATGTTGCAGTCGATCTTAAAAATGTGTCCAGGGAGGATAAATACGTTTTATCAGCTATAATACCGTTATGGCTTGAGGACATCACGGATGTGCTTAAACTTCATGAGATAGGGTTAAGTAGAAGTCTTGATGCAGCTATAGAGGGCATCCCCTTCTCCATAATGACATTCGGGGAGTTCTACCTTGGATATAAAGCTGTAAAGGAGGATGAATCCGTTAGAATTATATTGTTTGACAGACCCTTTGCGAGTACTATACATCCATATCAGAGGGATCTACGTAAATTAATATTTGATGGGGATGGAGGAGTATTTACTAAAGTCGAGATAGATGGAATTAGATTGTCTAAAGCCGATCTACTTCTTGGACTATATTTGGGGCCGAATGTATATAAACTCCCATTTAGAAAACCATATAAACTATACTCCATTATACAGGAAATCATATTGAACGGCGGAGAATCAAAGTATTCTGAGCTTGAAAAGAAGTTTAAGGTATCGAGAGATAAAATTATTAAGCATCTCAAGAGACTAGATGAAGAGTATCTCAATAACACATTAGTCGATGAATATACATATGATGGAATCGTTTTAAATAAAGATGTATTAAATTATTGGGATAAGATCAAGCATCTAGTAGAGGTGGTTGGGCTAAATATTTTTAAGATGCCCATTACAAGGCATCCGTTATACCTCGGTAATGACATATGGATTGGCACTAAGGAATTGAATAGTATCACGTTATTTATGATATATGACATGATTAAGGAGGCTTTAAATAGGAATAAATTGCTGGTGGGGATCGGTAAAGATACATATGTAACTGATATTACTAGATCTATCCTACCGTATTTGAGGAGTAGGGGAGTATTAAATTATGATAGTATCTCAATTAAGAGTGATAGACCTTTATTGACGATATTGTCTTCGTTAGACAATGAGGTTTTCAAGGCTCCTTGGCGTTTTATAGGATATGATGGTGCGTTTGCAACGCTTACAAAGAATGAGAATTCTCCTCCCATATTACGTGCATCACGTAAATATGTTTTTCATGATGGACTGTTAATACGTTCATATTTCCAGCTTAGGTCCTTTAAATCGATTGGAGAAGTACTTGTAAAATCTCCAGTGTTTTTCTATGATAGATTCATAGATAAAAGATATGATAAAGATTTTAGGTCTATTGAAGTACTATCTGGATACGGTAACATAACTATTAACCCATATTTAGAGACTGGTTTTAACAAGCTAGATAACTTAATCCTATTTCTACTTAGCTTAATGGATAACCCTGAAGTGGCTGAGGCAACTGGACATAATTATCTATTGTTTCTAGCTGATAAGGATGTTAAAGCAGCTATAAATCTAGTTAGAGAGGGTGTCATAGATATGACGGATCTAAAAGTTAATGAGGTAATTAAGAAGAGAAGGCTTTTTATAATAACTAGAAAGTTTAGAGATTTTAGGCATCTCGTCGAGAGGAGGCGTAGAAGATGAATATTTACCATGAATTAGATAGCATATTCGACGGTAAGTTGAGGCATTACAGTATTGAGAGGACTACAGCACGTCTCAGGGGAGAGGAAGTCGTTTTTAGTGAAGGGATTGCATACATTGACGCCGTATTTAATTTGAAAGTGTTTGACCATCTCCATGAACCAAATTTAATCGGTATTGAAAGGATGTTATCGAGTAGTGAAACTGCATATATCATTTTTGAGGTAGTTGGTATAAGGCCTAAGCATTATGAGATGCCCTCATTGACTCCTGATGTACCCCCGGTCTTAAAATGGGAGTATTTGGATAACATAGGTAGGAGCTGGATATCCGGTGGAGAGAATTGGATGGAAATAATTGCAGTACATACTGGTTATTTAATGAAAGTTGAAAATAATAGACTAATTTTTGAGAGGACTAGGCTAAGTCCATTAGCTGGTGCTAGGGCACATATACTGTCTAAAGACGTTATTGAGAAGATGGTGTGTAAAGATAAAAGTGAAAAATACGTGGATGAAATTGGGGAATTGATAGGGTTTAAGATTCCGCTTACAGTCGACCTATATAGTCTATTTAAGTATCATACCGGCTTCTTCGGTTTTACGGGATCCGGAAAATCAAATCTAATTAGTTTCCTCATAAGGAAACTAATTGTGAAGATCCCTGATCTGAAGATCGCTATATTCGATATTGCCGGTGAATATACCGTCCATCTACTTGATATTATTCTAACCACTAGATCAGTTGTATATACAAATGAGGCTATAGATCCCGATAGATTCGCAGATTCACAGGTAATTCCAGAAACATTAGCCGATAATTTAGAGATCGAGACGAAGGTTAAGGAACTACTTAAAAAGGTTAATTTAAAGATTATCGACCCCGAGAGATCTGTATTTACAGTAGAGTCATTTATCAATTATCTCTCTGAAGTTCCAGCAAGGTATCCATATTTAACGAAATATTATAATAAAATAAAGTATCTTCTTAGAGATCTCGATAGAAGTATTAATCTTATTGAGGCGTTGAATAGAGAGGAGTATACTAATATTAGAGATGAGGTTATAAATACATTAAGCGCCTTAAGAAATGGCTTAAATCCAAAGTCAGGGTTAGCGATTGGTTTAAGTGCCATAATAGAAGACTTGAAGTATCCATATACTCCTACCACAGATAAAGATGTATTATATGTAAATGAAATCGCCGAGGAAATGGTTCAAGACCCTTCATATCCTTCGTTAACGATATTCTATATCCCAAATCCATATATTGCTAGAAAGGTTGCGTCAGACTTTATAAACACTATATTCACCATTAAGAAGTTCAGAGGCGTTGGAAATAAGATTCTATTAGTATTTGATGAGGCCCAGGAGTTTATACCTGATAGAATGAAGGGTGAAGACTATACTCTACACTCTAATCTAGCTGTAGAAACATTACTGAGGCAAGGGCGTAAATACTTGGTTGGAGGATGGATAGCGACACAGAGATTGGCTCATTTAAATACAAATGCATTACAGCAATTACACAGTTACTTCGTAAGTACACTACCTAGGTCATATGATAGAAATGTAGTGTCAGATGCATTCTCAATAAGCAAGAGTGTGGTCGATAAAGTTACTGAATTAGATACTGGAGAATGGATTTTCGTTAGTTACAAGGCCACGAAATATAAGAATATTCCTGTCGAGATAAAGACACCAAATAATGAGGAATTATTAAGGATTGGAATAGAAAACATAAAAATATAGCTTCACTCTAAAACATTTATAAAAGGAAAAAATAAACTACTTTTCTCCACCCATTACCCCTAGTTTAATGTCATTAATCAGCATATCCACTACTTTTAAAACTCTGTTTTCAACCGTTCCAGTCTTCCTAGATCCTTTGAGCATTTTATAGATCATCATTAAAAATATAATCAGCAATATAAGCGTTATGAGCATAATCACGATTTCCGCTAAACCAATAATAATAGAACTAGATCCAGCATATTTATCATATAAATAAAATTTTACTATTAGATATAATATTTAAATACTTATTTTCAAATTTGGTTGAATTAATTGGTTAATTAACCATCTTAATATCTTTTAATCCTATATTTTCTTAATAATTCACCTGCTTCAACAATTTCTAATTTCCCTTCTTCAACTAGCTTATTACATGCCTTTATAATCTCGTCTACATCATATTTAAAACCTAATTCTAGTCTAATATCAACTATATCCCTAATTCTTCCATCTCGCATAATCTTCATAATTTCTTCAGTTAAAGTTTCTGCAATAGTTTCTTTAAATGGCAACTTTCTTTATAGAGATCCTCCTTTTCTCATGGTATATTGTTATAGGAGCTTTTAAGATGATGTCAGGAGCATACTTAATATCGAATTTAAGTATTACATATACTATAGTCCTTATATCTGGGTTTATGTAGGTAGCCGACCATATAGCATTCTTATCGAGTTTAAATGTATATTCCCCGTTGATACTTAGTTTATGAGAGTCATATTCTATACATGTAGTCTCATATTCAGAAGCTAGTATATCAGTGAGTATAGCCTCCTCAACTTTAATCTCTAGGCGAGTATATAGGCAGATTCTAATTTTCTTGGTTCTAGACGGCATGTTAAATATTATAAATTTACCAGTCACTGTTTCGTTATGCTCAAATACATTTTTATCTATAACTAGTCCGGCATATTGATTTTCGACGGTTATATTTTTAATTATTGATTGGGTAGGCTTGACACTATTATATACCTTAAGTATAGTATCCTTAATTATATCTCTATGGAATGGTATATCTAGTTTAACCCGTAGTACCCAGTCCACCTCCTACTAATTTCATATGCTATAGAAGGTGGAGCATCCTCTGGAATATGTATTTTAAATTCATATCGAGTAGAGTCCGTGGTAAATTTAACATCCCTATCGATCTCCTCTTTATAAATATCAACACGCTTTGTATATCTATATCTCCTCCGGCCAGATGAAATTACTATAATCTGATAATATAATTCAATTACTATACTTCTCGCTTCCAACTCCTTAACTCCAGTCAATATTATAGCTCCTTCTATATCATCACCAGCATAATATACATCTTTTAATCCTTCGAATGAGATCTCTGCCATACTCCAATTAAATTAACCTACAAACCTATATTAGATTTAAGTACGTACCCCATATAGCCAGAGGCAAATATACATCAATATCATGAAGCCACTATATTACTGGAAGCATCCTATATAGGGAGGTTTGACATGAATAACAATCCTATAAGTATCTTAAAGAGTATTCCTAGGTATTCTGAGGATCCTAAAGCTTGATCTGACAAGTCCTAGAGACCGATTTCTATGGTTTCTAGCATCGATATTATTTGCAAAGAGAATTTCATCTAGTATAGCGATGAATACCTTCAAATTATTTGTTAAATATGGATTGATATATCCCGATAAGATTGTTGAGGCTGGTTGGGACAGGATTGTAGATATTTTAGATGAGGGTGGATACACTAGATATGTTTTCTCAACAGCATCTAATCTACTAGAAGTCATGAAAAATTTGATTAATGAATATAACGGATCCGTTGATAAAATTCATGAACTATCTAAAGATAGTAGAGATCTTGAAGTTAGGTTGATGGAGTTTAAAGGCATAAGGCCTACAGCTGTAAACATATTCTTAAGGGAATTAAGGGGAATATGGAGTAAAGCGGATCCCAAAATTTCAAAATATGCAAGTATAGTAGGTGGGTTAATAGGCTTAGACGAGGAGGATATTAAAGGATACGAGTCTTCTCTAGTCAAAATCTATATTAGCTACTGTAAAAAGAAGAATTGTAGACTATGTCCATTAAAAAAATTACTGTAAAGAAAAGGAATTTTACTTATATCGCTAAGATAAGGTGTGTTATAATCTTCTCTAAATTAGAGGATTACGGCTAAGTTTATTTCCTAGGAGGTATGTCTACTTGTATATGTTTCCAGAAAATTTATTTCCATATTTTATCAAGTATATAAATAATCAAAATTTTACTTCATATATAATAGGTTACTATTATGTATTTGGCTGTCTATAATGTGGGGATATCCATATTCGCCAGATAAGGAGTTAGAGGATCTTAAGAGATATAGAAGAATTCTTGAGTTGAGGTACAAGATGATAGAAACTGAATTAAGGTACCTGGGGGAGAAGATAAAGATTTTAAGAGAGTATATTAAAGAATTCTCCAGCTTAGGGCCTAGCCCCCAATATATGTTTAGTGTCCCATTACCTCCATCTCCATATCAGCAGATGCCTCCATATCCACAATATCCAGTTCAGATGCCGAGTTTTCCCTCTAGAGAGACTATGGAACTCAAGGGTAGACATAGAATAGTAGTCGCCACACAAGGGCCTAAAGGATTAGATGATATAGTGTCTCCAGTATTTGGAAGGGCGCCATTCTTCACGATAATAGACGTGGAGGATGGGGAGATTAAGAATATAGAGACTGTAGAAAATAGATATGGAATGATGCCCGGAGGAGCTGGTATAGCTGTAGCACAATATATGAGGGATCTGGAAGCAGATATTGTAATAGCTGGGAGTTTCGGGCAAAATAGTATTAATATTCTTGAAAATATGGGAATAAGAACTATAGTTATGCCACCTACACAATTAAATAGTAACCTAAAAAATTTAGGTATTAAACTAGAGAAAAAATAACTTAGATTTTTAACTAAATATAAATTTAAATTTTAATAATTTTATAACTTGTTTTTTATAAAAATAATCATTTATCAATTAAAAATATATTATTCGTATAATATATATTTTAATTGCAGAAAGTGCTGAGCAACTTTATAACCTTTTTTTGTTAATACGTATTTTACCTGTATAGGTCTTGATTTTATAACTATCCTATCAATTAAGTTCTCTTCTATAAGGTCTGCTAATGTATATGATAATGTACTTTTTGTGGGTACGATGATTTTCAATAGTTCAGAATATCTAGCTTCACCTTGGAGTAAATATAGTAGTATTTTAACGCTATAAAAATCGAGAATAGAAGATATTTTCATAATATGTTTAAACCCTGATTAATTGAGTAGGTGGTTATATATAAATTAATGTCTAATTTTTTGAACGTTGTTTTATAAATAATACTTATAAAATAGGTATGCTTTATTTATATAGGGTTTTCCAGCCTTGGAAAAGGAAAAGATAACTAGGAAATATGTAATAGGTTTATTTATCGAAAAAGCATTTAATGAGGTTCTCGGTCCATCTGGGTATACAGTTATAGCGTTTCACGTGAAGACTAAGTATAATAGAGATATAATTGACATATTTGTAGAGGATCCTAAAAAAGCTTTAGCAACAATTCAGGAGTCACTAGGAGTTGGTGAATACCTAAGTGAGATCTTAGAACGTAGTCTGTCGTCGTATATAGAGAAAATTTTAGAACATCCATTAAAAGGAGACATATATAATAAGGATGAATTTTACGTTCTTGCTAAAAAATGTTTATTAAAGAGAAATGAATCGACTTGATGTTCGTTAGAGGAATATATAATCTCAAAGTATTTATCATGTAAAAATAGACATAAGGAGAAATATTCCTAATTTTTAAGATTTTTTCATCTAGAAATAGTTATGAGTTATCCTTGCGTATTTACAATGTAAAGTATTCAATAATGTTATATATTTCTAGATTTTTAGAAATTAGATTTATTTAGAATTAAATTCCGTAACTTATCATATACCTCCTTATTATCCGAGGTTCTTATAGCATTTTCATAATGGAAATTCACGAATAAGTATATTCTTTTAATTTCATCTCCAGATCTAAATGTAATTCTCAATGGCTTATTCCATGGCCAGGCTCTCTCCTCCCTACCCTTAAATACCTCGTCAAATCCATAGAATATATCTAATATATCGCTGAAAGGTATCCCTAGATGAAGTCTCTCACCACTCTTTTTATCCACACCATCAAATATAATGCTATCTGAAGTAATCTCAAACACGCCTTCATACCTATGTAAAGGCTTAAAACCAGTAGTATGTGCCTTGACCCAATCTATAAAGCTTCTCTCTTTAATATCCTCCTCGAAAGCAAGTAGAGTATTCTCCCAACGCATCAACATCCATAAAATCCATTATAGTCTCCTCTTATATATTATATCAGCATATGGTTTTTAGATGCTTAATACAAGTTTTTTAAATCAATATAAAAATTTGAAGTAATTCGATAAAGTTAATTTTATTAATCTGTAATACAATTTTTATGTATGATGTATTATGAGTGTAGTATTCAGCATCCGTATACCAAAAAAACTTAAGGAGAGGATGGATTCATTGAGGGATATGGTTAACTGGAGTGAGGAGATAAGGAAGTTTCTACAGGATAAAGTTAAAGAATATCATAGGAAGAAGGTTATAAGCGAGCTTCACAAGATTATCGAAAGCTTCCCGGAAGTTGAAAGAGGTACCGCAGCTAAATATGTGAGGGAGGACCGTGATAGTCATTGATGCATCGGCATTATCTAAATATATTCTTAGGGAGAAGAATTGGATCGAGGTTGAGAATTATCTGTTGAAAGGCCTATACTCTATAGACTATATAGTTAAGGAGGTTGCTAATTCCTTATGGAAGCATACAGTAGTTTTCAATAGATTTAGTGAGAAGGAATATAGAGTAGCTTATATGATTTTGAAAAAAATCGTTGAAGAAGAAGTAATAATGCTTGAGGATCAAATGGGATATATGGATGAGGCGGTGGAGATAGCATTTAAAAATAAAATCACTGTATATGACTCGCTGTATATAGCGCAGGCATTAAAATATGGAGAATTATTAACAAGCGATAAAAAGCAGGTCGAAGTAGCTGAAAAGCTAGGTATCAAAGTATATTACATAGAGTAAAGTTATTCATAACCAGCGTAAGTTCGAGTAGAGCATAAAAATATAGGGTATAACACATGATTCTAAAATAAATTATCTATTTGAGAGAGTGTTAGTATCTTGCAAATAGATGTTCGACTGAATGTATATATCTATGATTCCTCTTTAAATAGTTCTTCTAATAACCTACGCACATTAATCGCTTCTGGATAATGTTTAAATCATGGTCCTCGGTGACTAATTTATATTTATGTGATACATAGAGATAAGCCGTATCACATATAGTTATATTCTCTTTAACCGCTAGATTAACTAGCTTACTGAATTTATATGGTGTCTCCATTATATCTAGGTTATCAAATATTTCTTCGAATAATGTAGCTACCGGCTCCAAATTCTTTATCCTACCCCCTAAACTATTTCCAAATAATATTCCCTACTTCATAAACAGTTAAATCGGGTACAGTGAATAACTCAATATAACCCCGTATTTTCAGTGAATTTTGAATTTATAGTATATTCTACTATATATAAAATGGGGTGATAATTACATGGTTAGGATCATTCTAACTGCTGATAGAGCTATTTTCACTGGTTTTAATGGTGTTGACGCGTTAGGTTTTGGATTATGCCTTCCATATAGGTTAATACCTGATATTGTAGAGTATAAGATTCTAGCACCACCACTACCAGTAGATAAATCAGGTAGAGCATTATATGCTCCATATGCATTATCTAAAGTAGAAGCTTCACTCCTAGCTAATGGATTCAATAGGGAGGATGTAGCCATAGTCCCCCCAGAATATATTAAGAGGGTAGTCGATAAGGATACTGAGATAATAGCCGTTCACGTATTAGATCCACAAGGGTTAGCGCCAGTATCATGGACTTTAAGAAATTTAAGTGGTGGAGGTGCTACATGTACACAATATGAATTTGATAAATTAATGGCGGATATCCTTGATTTAAAGATTAAGTATAAATTTAAATTAATTGTTGGAGGCCCAGGAGCGTGGCAGTTAAGAGAGTTGATTGATAAATTTGGGATAGATGTATTATTTGAGGGTGAGGCTGAACTTACATTTCCATTAATAGTTAAGAGATTATTAAATAATGAGGATACTCCTAGGATCGTACATGGAGATCCAACACCATTAGATAAAATCCCGATTATATCTACTCCATCAAGAAGTGGCTTAGTTCAAGTAACTAGAGGATGCCCACGTAGATGCAAATTCTGTAATCCTACAATGTGGATATTTAGATCGATCCCATTAGATGATATTTTAACTGAGGTTGAGATCAATTTAAAGGCTGGTGCCAGTCAGATAGGTTTTATTACAGAGGATATAATGTTATATGGTGCTAATGGATTAGAGTTTAATGAAGATGCAATTAGGAAGTTATTCGCTAGAGTTAGGCTTTTAGCAGATAGATATAATGTTAGATCTATCGGATTCAGCCATGTAACGATGTCCTCAGCATTAGCTTTAAAAAATATAGTTGAATATATAACTGATATATGTGGTTATAATAAGTGTGAACCATGTTTTCCACAAGTTGGATTGGAGTTTGGAAGCCCTAGAATAGTAGCTAAGTATTTTAATGGAAAACCATATCCGTGGAGAGCTACAGACTGGCCTTGGATAGTAATCGAGTCATCCAAGTTATTTAATGATAATTATTGGTATCCATGCTATACCTACATAATCGGCTTTCCAGATGCTAGCCCAGAAGACTACATCCAAACTATTGAATTACTTGAGGGACTCCGTAATATGGATTTCAAGGGATGGGTGTTCCCACTATTATTAATCCCTATGGGTGGGAGTATGATAGATGGTAAGATTGAGTATACTATGTTGGAGAGGCTTCCAGAAGAGGCTATGGATGCTATTTTAATTGGATGGCTACATAGTATTAAATTCTCAAAGTATATCTACAAGAGAGTTATATCTAATATAAAGAGTCCTCTAGTATATACTGTCATCTCTAGATCGATTAAATATGCATTGAATGCTATGAGGGAGTGGATGTGCTTAATTAAGAAGGATCCAGGAATAGTCATGAGAGAATTTTCAAGAATTAATATTAGGAGTATGAAATCTCTAATGCCAGTTGTACTTAAAGCTAGACCATTATAATTAACTTCAATAAGACTTATTCAAGTCTGATATGTGCAAGCATATACGCTCCAAAGGGTGGACAGATCAATATTATATCCCTTTAAACTGTATATAAATAATCTAAGAGCCATCATATCTCATAATTGCCCTGAAGCTCTCTCATATATTGGATCTGGAAATACATATATGTTATTTACCTTACTTATTATGCTCATGTCTACTAGATTGTTTAGAAGGCTGTATAGTGTTTTCGAAGGTATTGATTTCCCTGTCCATGCTTCAATAGCTCTTTTTATTAAACTCCAATGGTTGAAACCAGATGATATTGCTTTCAATATATGTATATAGAGAGGTGAATAACTATTTAGTTTTCTAAGTTCATTTAAAGCTATATTAATAGCTTCACTAAGTATCTGGTCGAGTACATCAAATTTTCCTGACTCTATGAATTTATAGCCAAAATATGCTAACCAGCCTGGAATACCATCAAGTGTATCAACAACTCTCTCTAATATATCTTCTGATACTTTCATATTTGCCTCGCTGAATCCTAACTTTAAAAACTCAATTGACTTCTCCCTGGAAAATCTTTCAATAGTAATTTCATCTTTAACTCTTCCATAAAGTGGGCTTGTAGGATCACTAAATCCGAGGAACCTATATAGTAAGCCTACTTCAGAACCTGCTAGAATAAACTTTATCCTCTTTAGATTGTCATAGCTATAGGCTATGATCTGTCTAAAATCTATTCTCCTATAACCTTTTAGGAATCTTAGATTTTGAGCTTCGTCAATAGCAACAATAAATGTTGTCATATTATCTCCAGCATATTCATTCATCCTCATAAGAATAGATGTGAATGATAACCCCTTGTCTCTCCAGTCAAACTCTACTCCAAAACCTCCCACATTTACACCCTTTATAGTTTTCAAATATTCTATAAGTGAAGCAAACCATCCTCTAGTCCTCGTAAATTCCTCAGAAAGCAGTCTGTATAAACCCTGCTTAGTATAACCGAATTCAGATAACCTCCTAGCATCAATGTACATATATGGATAGCCACTCTCATTAAGAAACACTTTCAAAACAGATGTTTTTCCAATCCTCCTTATACCCAGGCAGAGAATAATAGGTGAACCTGATAACACGTATTTAGAGAGAGTCTCTAGTTCCAACTCTCTATCAAATAAATCATCTCTCGTCTCCTTAGGCCTAGGATCAAAAAGCATAGATTACACCCCTGTAACTAAGTTACACCCCTGTAACTTACAAAGGCAATCTTACTATTAAACGATTTTATATACATTAGAATATGGTTTACTAATCAAATGTTGAAATAAAAATGTTTTAAATTCCAAAATTCAACACTCTATACAAGTGATTGTAATGTGTAAATATGTATATCGTTATCTAGATGATGAGGGTAAAGCCTCTTCTTCAAAGAATATCTCAATGTAAGGGAGATGTATCAAAACTTTCTGGATGATGTAAGTAAGACTATAAAAAATCTAGATCCTAAGACTATAAGAGGGAAACATGAAGTAATCATTGAAGTTGCAAAGGCGTATACACAGGCAGTTAAATACTTGTGAGAGATGGATGAACTAATACTCACTATCTTCACAAGTTAGGTTTATAAATATAGTGATAGAGTAGCTATGTTATTCCAAGGTTAATCTAAGTTAAAGTATAAGAAGAACTGTAAAATAAGTAATTGTAGAAATGAGAAGAATAGGTTTGATTGTGAATCCTATTGCTGGAATGGGTGGTAGTGTAGGGCTTAAAGGAACAGATGGAGATATGTATAAAGAGGCGTTGAGACTGGGAGCGAAGCCCGTTACACCAAAGAAGACAGAAGAATTTCTATCATTTGTAACACATAAAAATGAGATTATGTTTTTTGTTGCACCTGGTAAAATGGGTGAAGAGTATATTAAAAAATATAGTTTTAAGTATGTTGTCGTCGGCCGTATATATGGAGAAACTTCGTCTGAAGATACTAAGAGGATAGCTAAAGAAATGGTGGAGAAGAATATTGAACTGCTGGTGTTTGTCGGAGGAGATGGGACTGCTAGAGATATATATGATGTAATTGATTCTTCGCTTCCAGTTATAGGCGTACCTGGTGGTGTAAAGATATTTAGCCCTGTATTTTCAGTAAGTGCGAGAGCAGCTGCAAGGGTTCTAGATGCTTTTATAGAAGGTGTAGAGTATAAGGAAGAAGAAGTTTTAGATATAGATGAAGATGCTTTTAGAAGCGGAAGACTAGCTGCTAGAATATATGGATATCTTCTTGTCCCAGATGTTAGGGAACTGCTTCAAGGTGCTAAGGAAGCTTCCAACGTCAGTAAATCTTCTGAAGAGGAGAAGAGAGAAATCGCTGAGTATATTGTAGAGAATATGGATGAAGATGTATTATACCTGCTTGGCCCAGGTACTACGTTAAAGAAGATAGCTGATAGGATAGGTGTGTCGAAGACTCTTCTTGGAATAGACGCTGTGTTCAACTATAAGTTAGTTGGAAGAGATTTAAATGAAAGTGGGATTCTCAATCTTCTTAATAAATATGGAAAAAGTAAGATAATCGTAACTCCAATCGGTGGTAATGGATTTATCTTCGGTAGAGGAAATAAGCAGTTTACACCAAAAGTATTAAGAAAAGTGGGTAAGGAAAATGTAATAGTTGTAGGTACTAAAGACAAGATAAATGGCTTGGATTATCTGAGAGTTGACACAGGGGATTTAGAGCTGGATAGGCTTTTTTGCGGCTACATTAATGTTATAGTAGGATATAGAGAAGAGGTGGTGATGAAAATTAAGTGTTAAAAATGTTGTAAGACTAGATACAGATGAAATGCCTTATCCCCCTCCACGGAAAATAGTTAAGGCTGCGGAGAGGGGCTTAGGAAATATAAATAAGTATATAACTAGTGAAGAATGTGAGCCATTGTTTGAACTACTTTCTAAATATTCTAAGGTGGATAGAGATCATCTATTTTTAGGCCCTGGCTCAGATATTATAATAAGGGAGGTTATTAACGCTTTTTCAAGAGGGAGAAATCTAATTACAGAATATCCATCTATCCCCCCTCGATCTAGATACATGCATGGTTATAGGGTAAAGCTTATTAAAATTAGGCTGAATCCTCCTGACTTTAACTTAGATCCAGAACTTTTAGTTGATATAGCGGATAAATCATTAGTAGTTATAGGGAATCCGAATAATCCAACTGGAAAGGATATTATAAGTAGAAGGGCTCTTAAACTTATTCTAGAAAATACGGACGCATTAGTTATAATAGATGAAGCATACTATGAATTTTCAGGAGTAACATACGCCGATCTCGTTGAGAAGTATCCTAATCTTATAATTGTAAGAACTTTAGACAAGGCTTTTGGTCTGGCAGGGCTTAGAATAGGATATGCCATAGGAGGAGAAACCTTTAGACACGCTCTACAATCACTTCACTTTACATTATCTAGACCGAGTATATATGCAGCTATAGAGGCTATAGAAAATTTAAACTACATGAAGAAGAATGTTGGTATAATCCTCAAGGAGAGAGAAAGGATGAGAAAAGCTTTAGAAGAACTAGGTATTAAAACATATCTAAGTAAAACTAATTTCTTCCTTATAAAGACTGAGATATATGATCTAGTAGATAGACTTAGAAAAAGAGGAGTTATAGTGCTTGATCTCTCAAGTATATGGATTAGAGGATTTATTAGAATATCGGTAGGGACTCCGGAAGAGAATAATTTCTTCCTAGCAGCTATTAAAAATGTATTAGAGGAGCATGATTAAATTTACTAGTAATTTTTTAGAATATTAAGATAGCTCTCTTTAATTATATAAATATATGATGTCTCATCCTGATATATTCTCCCTCATCTATCCCGATTAAATTTCCACATTTAGAACATCTTATTTCCTCTTTCTTATGAACAGAGAAATCACTTATAATTCTATTTTTCCAACATTTCAAAAGTCTTCCTCTTCCGATTTTCAGATATTTAAAAACCTTATTTCCACATCTAGGGCATCTAATTATCACAGTTTTTCTCGACATATTTATAGCCACCTAAAAAAATAAAATAATTATTCTCGTATGATTTGAAAAACTATTTAATACATAAGTTAATAATAGTCTTCTTCTCTAGATATTTTTGTAAAGACTTGTAGTAACTAATTAGAAGATGAATATGGATATGAATATCGAGATCATAGGCACAGAGTCTCTAGGTGTAAGAGGATTATCATGCTTTGTTGAGACAAATAACAGGAAGATCCTGATAGACCCCGGAGTTGCATTAGGATATAATAGGCAAGGATATCTCCCCCATCCACTTCAAGTAGCTGTAGGAGAAAGAACTAGAGAGAAAATAATAAATAGGTGGAGAGAAGCGACTGATATTGTGATCAGCCACTTCGATGGTGATCATGTACCACTTGATAATGCAAATCCATATCAACTTGATATCCATAGGCTAATTGGATTAAATCCCGGGGTCCGTATATGGATAAAGAAGATAGACCATCTTACTGACTTAGAAAAAAGAAGATTTGAAGCCTTGGTAAGAATCTTAAATGTCGATATAATTGAAGGAGAAGGAAAAAGATACGGTTCTATTAGATTTTCATGGGCGGTTCCACATGGAAAAGAAGGTAGTGTGAAGAAGGTGATGATGACTCGGATTAAGGATGATAGCCATGTATTTGTCCATACATCTGATATAGAGCTTCTAAATAAAGAATCTATAGAAATAATATTATCTTGGAAGCCAGATATAGTATTTGCAGATGGTCCCCCGATCTACAGAAAGCTCCCAGATAGACAACTCAGGATAGCGTGGAAAAACGCTCTTACATTAGCTGAAAATGTAGAGACCTTGATTATAGACCATCATTTAATGCGTTGTATAAGGGGAATACAGTGGATAAAGAAACTCTCCCTAGCTACTGGAAATAAGGTTATGTGCGCCGCTGACTTTATGAAGAGGCCGAGGATGATGCTTGAAGCTCTACGCAAAAAATTATATAGAGATATGCCTGTTCCAGAGTGGTGGCATAGAGAGTATGCTGAAAAAAGGATTACAACAGAATATTATTGGAACATAGGTAAGCACTATATTAAAAATAAGCTAGATATCTATCTAAATCATCACATAGCATTCTAAAATAATTTTCAGGAGAATGGTATTCATTATGAAGATACATCTTATATGATATTGATTTTTTAATTATGGCAAGTGAATCTCTTGATACACTATTAATAGCCACCTAAACCTCCTTGATACAATAATTTTAAATTCTGATATAAAGAACCCTGTTTACATAATTAACTAGTTTGACTTGAGAATTCTGATTGACTAGCTAGAATCATCTAAATTCGAAGATTTTTTACTGTGGAGAGCTAATAGAGATATGCCGGTTCTTTGTTTTGATGAAAAAGATTATTTGGGCTTTCTACTTTGACAGATATATTCAAGATAAGAGACTCAGAAAGCTTTTGGTTTGTTTAAAAGAATTAAAACTACTATGTTTTATATAAGTTATCATTTTAATAGAAAAGAATATCTCGAAAAGTTGGTTTAAAGAATTACATTTGAAACAAACAAATATCTAGTTTAAGAGTTATTTAAAATGTAGGTAATCCTTTTAAATTAGCCATATGTATTTATAGTGGTCTATCCATGTGGAGGGACCGGTCTATTAAATATCCACGAGGCTATATAACCTAATGAGATTCTGTCTAAAGTGACTAGATTTATTTAAATTATCAAATTGTATTAATCTATTTCAGTGGTTTTGATGGCTGATGATAAGCAGATCCTAGAGAAAATTTACCGTGAATTAATTACTATACGTGAAAAACTCGATGCTATCGAGCGTATAATAATACCTGAAGAGGAATTAAGTAATGAAGAGATGGAGGAGATTAGGAGACTAAAGGAGGAAGCATTGAAAGGCGAGGTTATTCCATGGGATGATGTAAAAAAGAGAGTTAGAGATAAAGTTGAAGATTAATGTTCAAGATACTCTTACATAGGAGAGCAGAGAAAAATCTTTATAAGCTTCCAAAGCATATCCTCAGGAAATTTTATGAGTTAATGAATACCCTAGAGGCTAATCCAGTTCCATGGAGAGAATGGGATGTTAGAAAACTAAGGGGATTCGAAGATACATATAGAATACGTTTAAATAACTATAGAGTAATATATTCGGTTAACTGGAAAAGAAAAGAGATAATAATTCTAAAGATTGAGAAGAGAGGAAAAGCATACACATAAAGATAATATTATTGTAAATCTCTCTAAATGCTATCCTTAAAAAGTCGATTATATATCGCTCAAGAATGGAGTTTTATAAGTATTTGTAAATGTTAGTAGGATGATGAAGACTTCTATAGAATGTTACAAATCTATTCTAGGGATTCGGCGTATGTTATTGTTTCTTAATGTTCTCATATATTATTTGAAATATACTCTCTAAATAAATCGTTAGTTGATGAGTTTATTCGCATTTTTTGAGAATGCTATGATTATATCATAGTCGGCTATATCGATATTATCAATAATATAGTAACCATTAAATAATAGCGAAACTTCTAATGGTCATTAGAAGGTTAATGAGTGACGAATGTATTTTAGAGGCTAGAGGGTTATTTAAGAAATACGGGGATCTCGTTGCTGTTAATGGTATAAACTTCTGTGTAAAGAGGGGGGAGATATTTGGTTTTTTAGGCCCTAATGGGGCTGGTAAGACCACTACTGTCCGCATGTTTTGCGGGTTAACAAGGATAACTGCTGGAGAAGCATATATTGATGGGTATAGTATTAAGAAGGATGGTAAAAAGGTTAAGAGAATAATTGGAGTTGTTCCCGATATCTCGAATCTTTATTCAGAATTGACATGTCTTGAAAATCTTTTGTTCAGCGGTGAGATGTATGGTGTCCCAAAGAGGAAGAGACTTGAGAAGGCTGAGGAGCTATTAAGATTTTTCGGGTTATGGAACAGGCGGAATACTAAGTTTAAAAACCTTTCTAAAGGGCTTAAGAGGAGGCTTACACTTGCAGTGGCATTAATACATGATCCTAAAATACTTTTCTTAGATGAGCCTACTCTAGGGCTGGATGTTCTTAGTAAGAGGGCTATATGGGATAGGATTCTTAAGCTTAATGAGATGGGTACAACTATTTTTCTAACTACCCACAATATTTATGAAGCATTCGAGATATGTGAGAGAATAGCAATAATTAATCATGGAGAGATAGTTGCTATAGAAAGGCCTGAGAGCTTAAAGAAGATGTTTAGTGCGAGGGAAGTGCTTGAAGTATCCTTCACCCCCGATAATCCTCCAATAGAAGAACTGCGCTCCCTACATGGTGTCGTCGATGTGGAGAAAGAGAAGAGTATATTCAAACTTGTTATAGAGAAGCCTATAGATATTCTTGAAGATTTGGCGAAGTATGCTAGGGATAAGGGGCTGAATATCTCAACTCTTAGACTAAGGGAGGCGGATGCTGAAGAAGTTTTTCTAAACATTATAGGTGAGATGAGAGATGATTGACGAGCTTCTAGGTTCATATTATATAGCTAAAAAAGACTTAAAGGAATACTATTTTAAACCTGGGACTATAAGCTGGGGATTGGTCTTTCCAATAGCATTTACACTAGCCTTCTTCATCCGACATGGGGGTTCGTCTACATGGCTTGCGCCGGGGATGATTTCATTGGCTATATTTTTCGGTGCAACCTCTATGTCAGGCATGTCACTGGTGTTTGAGAGGAGAATAGGCTCTTTCGAAAGATTATTGCTTTTTCCAATAAGTTATACAGGGATAGCTCTTGGAAAAACATTGAGTAGCTTTTTATACGGTGTCATCTCCGCAGTACCTGTTATTATACTGGCATTCATATTAGTGCCTATTCCACCCTCTAATCCTCTACTACTTATAATGTCAATAGCCGTAGCCACCTTTCTCTCATCAACCTTTGGAGTATTATTATCGTTTAGTGTGAATGATCCATCCCAGATAATGATAGTATTCAATCTAGTAAGGTTTCCGATGATGTTCCTCTCAGATACAATAATACCTGTCGCTAGTCTACCGGAATTATTCCGTGTCATAGCACTAGCAATGCCTCTTACATATATGACAGAATCAATAAGATATTCATACACCACCGCCTATGACTTGGTACCGCCTCTTCCCTCAATAGCCTTGCAAATACTGCTTAGCATAATATTTCTCTTTGTTACATCAAGGCTGATAAAGAGTAAAATACCTTAAAATATATGTTGAATACCGCATTCCTCATCAAATCAGATGCGATAAGCTTCACCCTAATATTCTTAGGATAGAAAAGAATTTTCCAGTTAATCTTGATCATGTTATCTAGCTAATGATTAATTAAAAGATTTATATATTCCTCTTACTCTGATCGATGTGTGATCAGATTGTTAAAGAATCTGAAGATGAAGGTCATTATTTTAGATGAGTTAGATTATATAAGAGCTAAACTAATTTCAACAGAGGCCTTTCAAACTATAGTTATTGAGTGGAATCCGCCTAACTACGGATACTATATGGACGCATGCTATGGATAAAGAGTTTACATATGGCTGACTGGAAGCCGTATCCAATTGCTTCATGGACTGGACGCTATAAAAATAAAGAAGATTTTCTCAAAGACTATCCAGAATTTTAAAAATTATTCTTTAAAAATCTGGATATATCTCGGATACTCAACGATTTTACATAGGTGTTAGAAGGATTATAAATAAGTACTAGCACCTTCTTCATAAAGGATGTTGCTATGATACAGCTTATTATATCCAAAGTATCTCAATATAATCTGAGTAGTTACCGTTGGTTTACCGTCTCTAACAAGTCTAACACCGTCTATCTTGAGTCTCCTATTGTTTTCTATCGCTTCTATAATTGGGTTTAATATTTTATCTCCGTATTTGATAATTAGGTTTCTAGCGTTTTCAATCGACTTCTCTCTATCATTTGGCGCCATGTTATCTGGATACTTGAATCTAGACGTTATCTCCCTGAACCTAAATAGATCTATATTCCAAGAATGGAGTCTTATTTCCTTTTTAAGGAAGTAGCATGGAATAGGTTTATATGGCTCTTCTCTATAGCTTGATATCATATAGCATTCCCCAGGTTTTAAGTCTAGTATCTTTGAAGTTATGTATCTAGCTATCTCCCCATCATGTTCTTCGGCTAGTGGAGTAAACATATTTATGATGTATCTGATTTCATGTGGGTCTCCCAGGTTAAATACGAATTTCGTAGGTATGTTTGTATATAAAGTCTGTTTAATAGCTGATATAGCTTGATCGGCGATTAATAGCTGGATATTATATTTCCTCCCCTCTCTAATGATTCTCTCAATGATATACTCGTGATTTACATTATATTCTGGGGCTATCCTATGAACCTCATCTATGACGATATATAGCCTATCATCCTGTTTCCTCGGTCCAGTATAATAGTCGTATATGGCTTTGAGTGAGGCTAGTGTAAATAAGATCTTATCGCTATCATCTAGAATACTTAGATCGACTATAATGAGATTATACTCGTTTAAGTAGCTGGTTAAATCCCTTAGACCAGGTTCGTATAATCTAGGGTCGAGTAGTCTAATCCTCCTATATGCTGCGTATGCGCCTGTCTTCAAGTCTTTATCCTTAGAGTGGTTCATTAGATCCTTAAGCCTATCTAGAAGCTCTGAATGGCTATTTACTTCCTTTAATGTATTTAGGAGTATATTCTCTACATTTGGCGTGAATAACCCGTCTAAACCATATCTCAGTAGTGATAGTTCACGGTATAACTCTAGTATAGTCTTTCTACTGAAGTATCTATAGATATCTAGGCTTGTATTTATACCTGGATATAGTATCTTTGCGTTCTCTAGGCTTGTGAAGTTTGATATCCAGTCGAATACAATACATCTATAGCTCCTGTCGATTATATACTCGATTAAATCAGCTAATGCAGTTGACTTACCCATCCCAGTACATCCAAATAACCCTATATGCCTGTCGATCGGGATGTCTATACTTACATCCGGCCTGGTACTTCCATCAAAGTATATCCTATCCACCCTATATTTCAGTGGAGATGATTCTGTAAGTGATATGGGTTGGGCTGATTTAAGTAGCCTATTTACAAGGCTATAGACTTCTGAAGCCCTAGTATATTCATATACCTCAATATCATGTATATCTCCATCTCCATATCCCTCGATGTTATATACTCCTACACCGACTATAGAGTCTGAGTCGGTTTTCCTATTAGAAACCTGTAGAAGTTTGAATACATAGACTCTATCCATTAAACTCTTTGAATCAA